>ERZ824978.2142-NODE-2142-length-18164-cov-3.107460_pt1 | contig 18164 bp, 17 predicted proteins | sample MGYA00519860_ERZ824978 | MGnify/ENA primary metagenome ERZ824978 (study PRJEB31778, sample SAMEA3449184) | human gut metagenome | biome: human gut; feature: human-associated habitat; material: faeces | place: United Kingdom | collected 2010/2012 ... | reverse complement strand
GGTTGAAGACAGCGCGTTCGGCTACATCCGCATGAAGAACGGCGCGACGATCTTCCTCGAGGCGAGCTGGGCGCTGAACACGCTGCTGGTTGACGAAGCGAAGACCATTCTGTGCGGCACGAAGGGCGGCGCGGACATGCTGGGCGACAAGAAGAACCCGCTGCGCATCAACGGCGAGCGCTTCTCGAAGCTGTATACGTTTACGCCCGAGCTCTCGAACGCGGGCGCGGCATTCTTCGACGGCGTAAGCGGCGCGGAACCCGCCGATCTCGAAGCGCGCATGTGGATCGACCACGTGAAGGACGATTCCAAGCCCCTGATCACGAAGCCGGAGCAGGCGTATGTAGTCACCCAGATTCTGGAAGCAATCTACACCTCCCAGAAAACGGGTCAGCCGGTTTACTTCGACTGAATCGCATAAAAAGGGCGCATGACTGTTTCAATCCGCAGTCATGCGCCTTTTCTTTACAGCTTTTTCTCGAGCAGAACCAGCCGGATATTCGAAATGCCGTTGAAATCGCAGGGCTGAATCCCGATCTCCCGATAATTCAGTTTCCTGTAAAACGCGCGGGCATTTGCATTCAGCACGTTCGTATCCATTCTCAGATACCGGCATCCGCAATCGCGCGCGGTCTGCTCATAATAATCCACGAACGCCCTGCCGAGCCCGCGTCCCTTCACACGCGGATCGATCACCAGCGTGTGCAACACCATGATCTGATCGTCCGGCGCGGGATATTGCCATTCGGCATTTTGATAAACGTCCACCTGAATCCGATTGATGATCGCCGTGCCAACGGGCTGCCCGTCCGCTTCCTCAATGAACAGATCGCCGCGCTCAAGCGCCGCTTCCGCCGTCGCGCGCACGGGATAAACACCCCGCAGCCAGCCGGTATACGTTTCGCCGCGCTCGGCAGACGCGTGAATCTGATCGTAAATTTCGCTGATCGCATCGAGATCCTCGCGCGTCGCCTTTCGAATTTGAATAGACACATTTTTCTCCTTCAGAAATTAAAATAGGGTAAATCCGCGTATTCTGCGGGCAAATCCTTCTCGTCGTAAACACCGTGCAGCGTTTGGATCAGGCTGGATTTTTCACAGAACACGTATTGATTCAGATAATCGATGAAATCCATTTCGTTGTAAACGAGCCCGCTCCAACCGTTCTCTTTCCTCTAGTACTTCCGCGAGTCCGGGCTCTTCCGCAGCCAACCGTCGCAGAAATCGCGGCAAAAGCGATCAAGATGATCGGCAACCTTGTCCGGCACGGAGAACACACTGATCTCGTCGTCCGCGCTCAGCAAAACCTTCTTCATTTCGAATCAACCCCAAATCATGCGATAATAAAACCAGTTCGGCTGAATGCGCTCCGCGAGGAACTGCCGCTGCCCGTCCTCGTTCGACCATTCGAATTTGCCGTCCTCCGTTTCCGTAAACACCGCTTCGCCCTCGAATTCGAGCGCGCTCGGCTCGTTATCTTCTGAATGGTAAAATCCCGAATAGACCGAGCTGGTCACATTTCCCTTGCCGCCGCAATAGAAATCCAGCGTGTTCGAATCGTACCGGTGAACGCTCTTCACAATCGTATCCTCGCCGAGGTGATTGCGAATGAACTGCTTTTTCTCCGAATCGTCGCCACTCGGCATTTCATCATATGGGAAGCTGGAAAGCGCTTCGGCATTGTCGCTTACGTATGCGAAAACCTCCTCCTTCGAAACCTCGTCGTCGCCGCCTGCGAGCATCATGCCGCCGATTACATCAACGGCAAAGCAGCCCGTCAGCAAAAGCGTGCAAACCACAAGCATTGCCGCTATCGCAAATTCCTTCATGAAACGCATTTCTCTTCCCTCCTTCGCTTACGTCCGTTCACTCCATCTGTTGAGAATTCTTTCCGCCGAAATCGGAATCGCCTCGGCGTTCGGCGCGCTGTAATCGCGCAGCATGGTTTCCAGCGGCGTTCGATTCAGTTCCGCCTGAAACGCCAACATACACGCGCTGTGCGTCACAATCAGCGCATCTCCCCGCGTTTCCCGCGCGATTTCCAATACCGTGCGGACAAAGCGATTCAACAATTCGCCGTATGTCTCTCCGCGCGGCGGCCGCGTATCGCGCTTGCTCCGGCTCCATTCGGAAAACAGCTCCGGCCAGCCGCGCTCGATCTGCCGCCAGGTGCGCCCCTCCCAATCGCCAAGGTTCAGCTCCTGAAGCCCTGCGCGCGGCTCAACCGGAATTTGAAGCCTGCTCGCGACGATCTGCGCCGTTTCGCGCGCCCTTTGCATTTCGCTGGTAAATATTCGCGCAATGCCCTCGCCCTTCAGCTTTTCACCCAGCTTTTCCGCCTGACGAACGCCGCTTTCATTCAGCGCAGTGTCCGTGCTGCCCTGAACCCGCCGCCACAGATTCCAATCGGTTTCTCCGTGGCGTGCAAACAGAATACTTGTCATTTTCCGCCTCTTGAATCATTCGGAAAGATATTCCATGCCCCTGAACATATCCATCGATCGCGCGCCGCTCATGCCGCCCATCGCGCGCGTCGAAAGTACCGTGCCCGTGCGGAACAGAAGCCCCAAAATCGGCAGGCGATCGACCAGCTCCATCTGAATGGAGCTGTAAACCTGTTTGAGCTCATCCTCGGATTCCACGGTCAGGGTCTGGGAGATGTATTCATTCATATTATCATTGCTGTAGCGATTGAAATTCAGCGACCCGCTCCCCGAAAGCAACGGCTGAAGCGCGGGAATCTCGCTTAAATTCACGCCGATCAGCGCAAGATCGTAATCTCGATCGTCGATACGGGACATGACCTTGTCGCGCGTAAGCACCTCGACGTTTGCCTTCACGCCGACAACCGAGAGATAATCGGCAATCAGCTTCGCGGCATTTCCGCGAATGGAGCTTTCGCCGTCGTTGTAGGTAATGATATTCACGGTAAGGTCGGTGAGCTTGATGCCGTCGAGCTTGTTGAGAATCGCGTCGCCGGTCAAATCCTTCCAGCCGGAATCGTAAAGGAGCTGCAGCGCGCGCTCCGGACTGTAATAGAACACCGCGCTCTGGCTTTCATACAGCCACGTGCCCGGCAGCACCGGCACCTCGCTCTGAATCGCCATATCCAGATACGCGCTCGACACGATTGCCGATCGATCCATCGCGTACATGACCGCCTTGCGCACGTTCACATCACTCATCACCGACTGATCGGACAGGTTCGGCAGCAGCATTTCGTAGGTCGTCGTTGCGAAATCCAGCGAAGCGAATTCCGACAGCTTCCGGCTGAACGCCGCCGAACTCGAGCGCGTCGCCAGCATCTCGACCTCGCGCGTATGCAGCGCCTCCAGCGCGTCCGAAGCGCTTGCGTATCGCCTGAATGTGATCGACGAAAGCGTCGGCTGCTGTTTCCACCAAAGCGGATTTGCCTCGATGCGGACATAGCTCGCATCGTTATACGCGACATACCAGAACGCGCCGGTACCGCGCGGCATCGTGTCATTCGTCGTCGAAGCGTGAACGACCGGAAAATCCATCGCGTACAGCGTCATATATCCGGTATACCGCCCCTTTACCTGAAGCTGACGGTCGTCGATCGCCTGCATATCCTCGATAAACAGCGAAAGGCGGCTGCCATAGGGATTCGAATTCGCATTCGCGATGAATGCCTGATAGCTCGCCACCACGTCGTACGCGGTCATTTCCGCGCCGTCGTGAAAGCTGATTCCGCTGCGGATGGTAAACACCCAATCGGCGCCCTCATGCGTCCAATTGTCTGCGAGCTGCGGAACGGGCTTCTGATTCTCGTTGAGCGTAACCAGCGATTCGAACACCAGCTGATTGACGCTGACCAGATCCTGTTCGCTGCAGTAAAACGGATTGATCTGCGCATAATCCTGCGCGACATAGCCGACCAGCAGATCCGCGTCGTAAGGATCGCCCTGCCAGACGCTGACCGACGCCTCGATCCCGCCGTCCAGCTCGCTGGAAACAATTCCTTCCTCCGCAAAACAGCACGGAATCAGCGCCGCAATCATCCAAACGGCGAGCGCGCGTTTAAGAATTCGCATAAACGACCTCGTATTTCTCATAGTATTTCAGCACGCGCTCGACATACGTGCGCGTCGAATCGAATGGAATCACCGAAAGCGTCTTCCCGTCGGACGAATAATCGGGATTCTGAAGCCAGCCGTCGACCGTGCCCTGTCCCGCATGGTATGCGCTGGACGCGCAGCGCATATCGCCGTCATACCGGCGCATGAGCCAGCCCAGATACCAGCAGCCATAGCGCAGATTCGTCTCCGGATCGAACAGCGCGCCCTCGGTATATGTCTCGTCGAATTTGCCCGCAATCCATTCGGCGGTCGACGGCAACAGCTGCATCAGCCCCTGCGCATTTGCGCTGGACACCGCGTCCGGACGATAGCTCGATTCCGCCATCACAACCGCAGCGACATACGCCGGTTCCAGTCCGTTCTCCGCCGCAGCCGCACGGATTTCATCCATGTATTCAACGATATATGTAACCACCGACGGCGCAATGAACCGCTCGTACACGATCCGCACGCCCAATCCCGCAATGCCCAAAAGCAGCACCGCGGCAATCACAATCGCAATTACCTTCCCGCGCCGCCTCTGCGCGCGTTTCCTTTTGCCCGCCCGTTTCGGCGAACGCCTGCGTTTTTCCTCTGCCATTCTTCCTCCGTTCGCGCCTGTAAAGTCAGGTGCTCTGATTTGTTGCCTGAATCACCCAAAGCGATGGCGTCGTTCTGAGATACCGGGCGATTATTTCCGCGCTGGCAATGCTTGAATCGTCACCCTCGCCATCTCAAGCGGCGGCGTCGTTTTGAGATACTGGACAATTATTTCGGCACCGACAAGGCTTGAATCATCCCCCGCGCCGTCCCAAGCGGCGGCGTCGTTTTGAGATGCTGGGCGTATCTAATTCCTGTGCGCCAACCGCATTTTGATCTTCCGCACGTTGGCATTGCACACATCAACGGCGCTTGGATCAGTTGCCCACAGTCTCGCGAACATCAGCCGTGCTTCGAGCGATTGTGCGCACCGTCTTGGCATCTGCGTTTTGCACCGTCGCGCGGCTGGTCATAGAATCGCGCATTCAGCCGCATTCAGTCATTTGCCCGCCACATTCCGCGCGCCAATTGGCTGTCATTGCCATCGCATGCGCCAACCGCACTCCAATCAGCTTCCCGCTTTCTTCGCGATCTGCTGATACAGCCCATTCAGCTCCGCACGGGTACGCTCGATCGAGCGGTCGGTGTTGATCACTCTCGCCGCCCGCGCGTTCCGCTCGTCGGCGGGCATCTGGCTGCGAATGCGCGCTTGCGCCTGTTCCAGCGTGAGCCCGCGTGCCATTACGCGCGCCAGCTGCGTTTCCTCGCTCGCCGTGACCGACCACGTCTCGTCGCATAGCACATCCATGCCCGTTTCAAACAGCAGCGGCACGTCCAGCACGACCACGCGTGCGCCGCTCTCCCCCGCCTGTTCAATCTCCGACCACGCGCGCGATTGAATTCTCGGATGCAGAATCTTTTCCAGCGCGCGCCGATGCGGTTCGGATTCGAACACGATGCCCGCCAGCGCCGCGCGGTTGAGCGTCCCGTCCGGCGAAAACACCTCGTCGCCGAACTGCTCGCGGATCAGATTCAGCACCTCGGGATCGTTCACCGTCAGCTCTCGCGAAATTGCGTCCGCGTCCACGTGCACCGCGCCCAGCGATTTCAGATATGCCGCCGCTTCGCTCTTTCCGCAGCCGATTCCGCCGGTCAGACCAATGATATACGGTTTATTTGCACTCACGCCAATCTCCTCCCGTCGAAATGTCCGCCCTGAGCGGAACCTTGAGCGCGACCACGCCTTCCATGCAATCCTTCAGCAGCGCCTTCACCCGATCGACTTCGTCCTCCGGCGCTTCGACGATCAGTTCGTCGTGTACCTGAAGGATCAGCCTCGCGCGCAGGTTTTCCGCCTGAATTCTTCGCGCGACCGCGATCATGGCGAGCTTGATAATATCCGCCGCCGTTCCCTGAATCGGGCTGTTCATCGCGCAGCGCTCGCCGAACGCGCGAACGTTGAAATTGGCGTTTGAAAGCTCCGGCAAATACCGCCGTCTGCCCATCAGCGTTTCGACGTAGCCCTTTTCCTTTCCGGTTTTCACCGCTTCGTCCATGTATTTCTTCACGCCCGGATAGCGCTCGAAATAGCGATCGATGAACTCGCGCGCCTCCTTGCGGCTGACGGAGATGTTCTTCGCCAGCGTAAAATCGGAAATGCCGTAAACGATGCCGAAATTGACCGCCTTCGACCGCGAGCGCATTTCATGCGTCACCTGATCGAGCGGCACGCCGTACACCTCCGCCGCGGTGCGCGCGTGAATGTCCTGTCCTTCGCGGAACGCCGAAATCATCGTTTCGTCGCCGGACATATGCGCAAGCACGCGCAGTTCGATCTGCGAATAGTCCGCGTCCACCAGTTTGCAGCCCGGAGAAGCGATAAACGCGCGGCGAATTTCCCTGCCCAGCTCCGTGCGCACGGGAATGTTCTGCAAATTCGGCTCGGCGGAGCTGATGCGCCCCGTCGCCGTCGCGACCTGATCAAAGCGCGTATGAATGCGCCCCTCGCCGTCGCGCAGTTCGAGCAGCGAATGGATATATGTCGATTCCAGCTTCTGATACTTTCGGTATTCCAGAATGCGCGCGCAGATCGGATGCTCGTCCGCAAGCTGTTCGAGCACCTCCGCGCTGGTAGAATAGCCGCGCGCGGTCTTTTTCGGCGGGCGAATGCCGAGCTTTTCAAACAGCAGCTCGCCCAGCTGCTTCGGGGAATTCAGGTTGATCTGAACGCCCGCCATCGCGCCGATTTCATCCGTCAGCTCGCCAATGCGCTTTCTGAACATTTTGCCGAGCGTCTCCAGCGCGTCCGCATCCACGAGGAAGCCCGCGCGCTCCATATCACGAAGCACGTTCGACAGCGGCAGCTCGATCTCGGAATAAATTCTTTCAAGCCCCGTCTCCTTTAATTGCCGCGCCTGAATCTCGGAAAGTTCATGAATCGCCTGCGCCGGATGCGCGGCAAAATCCTCGATTCCCTCCGCCTGACACAGCGCTTCAGCGGAAAAGCTCTCCCTTTGCGGATTCAGCGCGTATGCCGCGAGCATTACGTCCGCAATTTGCCCGCACATCGACTCCGTGCGCATGTTTTTTACATTATAAAGCGATTTCGGGCAATCGGCTTCGAGCAGCGGCAAAAGCGCCTGCTCCGCCTCGTCCTCGGTCACGCCCGCGCTGAAAAGGTCGCCGCCGATCGGCAGGCTCAGCCGCGCGGATTCCGTCGCCGCGGTCAGCTCGATCCCATAATATGCCGAAGCCCACTGCGCAGTTTTCGCCATTTCCTTCACGCGCGCGGAGAATGCCTCAATGGAATCCAGCCTTTCAATCGCCGGCAGCGCCACCTTTTCGCGCGCGACCGGAACGCTTGCCGGCGCGATCGCCTGCGCCTTCTCCGTCAGCTTCCGCGCCGCCTGATTCATGCCCAGCTCCTTCAAAAGCGCCACGCCGCCGCCGAGTCCGTCCGGTCTCCAGGATTCAAAATCGATTTCAATCGGCACTGCGCGATCGATCGTCGCCAGATGCTTGCTCAGTTCCGCAAGATCGCGATGCTCAATCAGCCGCTCGCGGAGCTTGCCCTTCTGCTCGGTTTCCGCCGTATTCAGCACGTTTTCAAGGCTGCCGTACTGCTGAATCAGCTTAAGCGCCGTCTTTTCGCCCACGCCGGGCACGCCCGGAATGTTGTCCGACGTGTCGCCCATTAGCGCTTTTACATCGATCATCTGAATCGGCTTTAAGCCGTAGGTTTCAAAAATATACTCGGGCGTTACGCGAACGGTGTCGCTGATGCCGCGCTTGGTATAGAGGATTGTGGTTTTCTCGCCGGAGAGCTGGAACGAATCGCGGTCGCCGGTCACCAGCACGATCTCGCGCCCTTCGCGTTCGCATTTCGCGCTGACGGTGCCTAAGATATCGTCCGCCTCGTAGCCTTCTTTTTCGAGAATCGGAATGCCCATCAGACCGATCAGCTGCCGGATCACCGGGTCCTGCGCGCGCAGTTCATCCGGCATCGGCTTGCGGGTGCCCTTGTATTCGGCGTATTCCTGCGCGCGCAGCGTCGGCGCGTGCATGTCAAACGCGACCGCAATGCCCGCAGGTTTTTCCTCGTCGAGCACCTTCAGAAGCATCATGATGAAGCCGTGCACGGCGTTGGTCGGCGTGCCGTCCGGCGCGGTCATCGGCGTTTGCAGCGCGTGAAACGCGCGGTACATCAGACTGTAGCCGTCCAGCATTACGATCTTGTCAGGCATCGTTCATCCTCCTTTACAATTACCCATTTTATTATATCAAATCTCGGTAAAAAATCAACGTATCGCAATCTCCTGCGCGAAAAAAGCGATTGTATATGGACAAGTCGATGCGCGCATGGTATGATATAGGGGAAAATTCCGCTTCTTCGAGAGGTGTTTTATGAGAAAATTCAATTTCTTTCTGCTGTTTGTGCTGATTCTGATGCTCGCCTTCGGCGGATATTTCTATTTTGGCTCGACGCTCGGCGCGTCCGCCGCGCCGATTACCGCGTCCGCAACCGATTATCCGGAGGTATTTTCTTCCATTCAGGCAATCGTCGCTTCCGGAACAGCACCGCAGACGTTTTCCGAACCGATGCCCGACAGTGCGGACGGTCTGACGCTCGTGGACGCGACGATCGCGCTTCAGAACCGCGGGCTGTTCGCCGCGGAATGGCTGGATATTCGCGTAAACGGCGTTGCGGGCGATATCGCCGTCTATTCTCTCACCGGTCAGGGGTCAGACGTCGCCGCGCGCTCTTCGGCTCAGATCAACTTAAAGCTGATCACCCGCGCGCCCGCCGAAACCGCCAGAACCGCAGTGATTTCCTATTATGTTTACGGCGTTCAGCGCTCCATTGAGGTTTCGTTCTGATTCCATTCCCGGCTCGATCGAAGCCGGTTTTTTTATTTTGTGTACAACTTATTTACATTTATGTCTAACCGCTGTTGCAATCTTCACGTGTTTGCAACAGTTATATGCTATACTATTTTCTGGATTATAGTTTCCTGAAGGAGATTAATTATGGCTGAAAAACGTTTGATTCTCGCCTCGGGCTCTCCGCGCCGCAGCGAGCTTTTATCGAAAATGGGCTACACGTTCGAAACCTGCGCGCAGGATGTGGACGAACACATTTCCGGCGTTCCCTCCGAGATCGTCCGCACGCTCGCCGTTCGCAAGGCGCACGCGGCGGCTGAACACACTTCCGGCGTAGTCATTGCGTCGGACACGCTGGTTTCGCTGGATTCAAAGCCGCTGGGCAAGCCCGCGAACGCGGAGGACGCGAAGCGAATGCTGCGCGCGCTCTCCAATCGCGAGCACGAGGTATTCACCGGCGTATGCGTGCTCGATACCGAAACCGGACGCGAGGAAGTGCGCGTGGAGCGCACGGGCGTTCATTTCCGCCCGATCGCGGAAACGGAGATTGAAGAATACGTTCAGACCGGCGAGCCGATGGATAAGGCAGGCGCGTATGCGATTCAGGGCGGCGCGGGCGTATTTGTCGACGCGCTGGACGGTTCGTTCAGCAATGTAATGGGCTTCCCGACCAAGGCTGTGCGCGAAATGCTTTCGCATTTTGGTCTGTAACGCGCGAATAAGGAGAATTCAATGGGCATTCTTTCTTCCGGCGGCATGGGACTTGATCTCGGTTCCGCCAACGTAACGATCTGCCTTCAGAACGAGGGCGTTGTTCTGCGCGAGCCGAGCTATGTGCTCACGATGCGCGATTCCATCGAGGACATTCTCGCCGTCGGGCGCGACGCAAAGCAAATGGTCGGCAGAACGCCGAAGGACGTGTCGCTCGTCTCCCCCGTGAATTACGGCGCGGTGGGCGACGTCAATCTCGCGGCGACGCTGATGCGGACGCTTTCCGAAAAGGCGCTCGGCAAACGGCGCGCGCTCGAGAAAAACCGTCTGGTCGTTTCGTTTTCGCAAGGACTGACGCGCGTTGAGCTGGATGCGCTGGATCAGGCGGTGCGCTTGACGGGCGCGCGAAAGCCGGCGCTGGCGCGCGTTCCCGTGGCGGCGGCAGTCGGCGCGGGTGTGCCGTTCGACGATCCGCGCGGATGCCTGATGATCGTAATCGGCAGCATGACCACGCAGGTCGCCGTGCTTACGATGAACGGCGTCGCCGCGGCAAGAACCGCGCGCACAGGCAGCGCGTCGATCGACGAGGCAATCATGCGCTTCGTTCGCCGCGAAAAGGGGCTGATCATCGGCCCCCGCACGGCGGAGGATTTGAAAATCGATCTGGGCAGCGCGCACGAAATGCCGAATACGCCCGAAAACGAGGTTTCGCTCCGCGGCCGCGACGCGCGCACCGGAAAGCCGAACACCGTTTCGATCAACGCTTCGGACATCCGCAAGGCGATTCTCCCGCCGCTTGAATCCATGATCGAGCTGATTCGCGAGGCGTTTGAAAACACGCCCGCGGAAATGGCGGAGGATATTCTCGAGCGCGGCGTATTTCTGTCCGGCGGCGGCTCGCAGCTGGAGGGATTGCCCGAAATGCTCGGCGAAGCGCTCGGGCTTCAGATCACGACCGGCGCTCACCCGCAGGACGACGTCGCGTGCGGCGCGTGCATGATCGCGTCGGACGACCGCCTGTACGATAAATTCCTACAGTCCGGCGCTCTGCTCGGGCTCTGACGCAACGAGGATTATTTATGCTGAAAAAGAAAAAAAAGGCCCCAAAGCGGCGCTACGTCGCCAGAAAAGAGCGCAGCGAACGAACGCGCGGCGAAAAAATTCGATCGTTTCTGATCGGCGCGGCGATGGTCGCCACGGTGTTCGCGCTTTTGTTCTTTCTCGTGCTCCGAAGCGGCGACGGCGGCATCTCGATTGCGCAGAACGGCGTCGGATCGCTGTTCACCTCCATTCAGAGCGGCGCAACGAACGTGGCGAACGACGTAAAGCGCTTCGTTCAGAACTGGCGCAATTACGATAAGCTCCAGAGCGATTACGACGAGCTTTCCCGCAAGAATCTTCAGCTTTCGCTCGAACTGAGCAGCGCCGAAGAAGCGATGCAGGAAAACGAGCGCCTCCAATCGCTTTTGAACGCGCAAAGCGCCTATGAATCGCTCGACCCGATTTACGCGCGGGTCATCGCGCGCGACGCAGGACAATGGTACAGCACCTTTGCCATCAATCGCGGCGATTCCAGCGGCGTCAATGTCGGCATGGCGGTGGTCAACGAGGACGGGCTGATTGGACGCGTTTACGAAGTGGGCTTGAATTACGCGAAGGTGATCACGATCGTCGATCCCCGCAGCGGTCTTTCCTGCCTGATTCAGCGCACGCGCGACAATGGCATTCTCCGCGGCGGCGTATCCGATTCCAACGACAATGCCGAATGCTACATCTATTATCTGCCGAACCTGAACAACATCGTTCCGGGCGATACGGTGGTCACCTCGGGCACGGACGAAACGTATCCGAAGGGCTTGAAGATCGGCGTGGTCACGGAGCTCAGCCTGAACGCCGGCTCTGAGGGCAATTACGCGGTTGTTTCGCCGTCGGTCGATTTTTTGCACATTGAAGAGGTGCTGGTGCTGCGCACGGTCGTTGAATCGACGAGCGGCGCGCTCTCCGCATTGCCCACGCCGACGCCCGCGCCGACCGCGACGCCCGCGCCCACGCAGGAAGGCGGGCCGACCGTCGATCCTGCGGCAACCGAGGGCATCTTCACCTATCCGACCGCGAATCCTGAAAACGGCAATTCCGCGGCGGGACATCTCGAACAGCTTCCGGAGGACGACTGGGCGGGCGGAAATTAACCGCCCCGGTCTTCCGAAAAGCAAATCATCGCCCGCAAATTGGCTTCGCGCACAATATCGCCCGCTGCCTGAAATGAAGACGGAGCGCGTGAACTATGACCTGCCAACGTCCGTCGCCCGCCTTAGTTGGTTGAGCTGCAAACGGAATCCGCATTCACTGCTAGGAGGAAAACGCATTGTTTCGTAAAACGCTGCCTTATCTGCTGATCGTGGTTGCCGTGCTTCTGGATACCGCGATCATTCCGGTGTTCTACGCAGGCATTCTGACCATTCCACTGACGCTGGTGGTCACTTTCTGCGTTTCTCTTACGCTGGGCAAGGTACGCGGAATGCTCCTGGGCACGATCGGCGGACTGCTGATCGATATCACGGCGGGCTCGCTCGGAACGATGACGTTTTATTTCCTGATCACCGGCTTTCTGGTCGATCTGATTCTCGATACCGGCGACCCGACGGTGCGCCGCGTGCTTTCGCCGCGAATGCGCGTATTCCGCGCAGGCGTGATTTTCGCGCTGTACGAACTGGGCGAAATCGTATTTCTGGTGCACCGCTATTTCGTCAGCAACTCGTTTGAATGGCGCTATGTGCGCAATATGACGTTTCGCGGCGCGCTGTTTACCGCGATTACGCTGCTTCTGATTCGGCCTTTGAGCCGGATGTTCCTCGGCAAGCGCGGCTATCTGCGAAGCGACTACGGCAAAACCAGGGAGGTGAAACACTTTTGAAGGAAGCAAAACACAAAATCGATATGCGGCGCTATTTCGTTAAGCGAACGCTGCTGCTGCTGGGCATTCTGGCGGTTGTATTTGTCGCAATTTTCATTCGTATGAGTTACATGGTGCGCGTCAGCGGCGATACGTATTCCGAAACCGCGTCCACGAAGGCGACGAAATCCATCGCCCTTTACGGAAAACGCGGCACGATTTACGACACGAACCTCGTCCCCCTCGCCTACGACCGAACGAGCTACAACGTAACGTTCTATCGCAATCCCTCGCGCACGAAGGATTCCGACCGCGAGGCGTATACGCAGGTGCTTCTGAAAGTGATTCAGCTCGTCGAGTCCAACGGCAAATCCACCGTAAACGATTTCTGGATGAAGCAGGATGAATCGGGCAACTGGGTTTTCTCTTCCGGCAGCGAAAGCGAAGCGGTGGAAGCCAAGCGTAAGGAGCAGTGGCGCAGCAATTTTTCGCTGTCCAAGACCGACGAGGCGAACTGGTTCCGGACGCTGTGCGAGAAATACTTCATTCCCGAAGACCTTTCGGACGATATGAAGGTCAAGATTCTCGCTCTCTGGCAGGAATCGCGCATGAATAACTACAACTCCACGCCCTGTACGATCGCACTGGACGTGGGCTTTGAAACCGTGTCCGAAATCGAGGTTCGCTCGATGGAGCTGGACGGCGTCGAGATCAGCGAAAGCACGTCGCGCGTCTATCCGCAGGGAACAACCGCGTGCCACGTGATCGGCTATGTCAGCAAAATCTCGACCGAATCGCTCGAGGATTACCGTGCGAAGGGCTATCCGAACGACGCGCTGATCGGCTCGGACGGCATCGAGCGCTCGCTCGAGGATCAGCTTTCGCCGTACATTTCCTATCGTCAGGGACAGCGCGTGATCGAGCGCAACACCCGCGGCAAGGTCGTTCGCGAGCTGGATTACGTCGCGCCGACGGACGGCAATTCCGCCGTGCTCACGATCGACGTTGATCTCCAGAACGTAATGCGCGAAGCGCTGGTCGACAATATCGAATACATTCGCCAGCAGCAGGAAGAAACCGTCGCCAGCGACCGCTGGCAGCGCCGCAAGAAGGATATTCTCGACAGCTACGCCGAGCAGGGGCGCGAAATCTCCTATGCGAACTCCGGCGCGCTCGTCGCGATGGATCCGCATACCGGCCGCGTGCTCGGCATGGTCAGCTATCCGGACTTTGATTTGAGCTATTTCGACGGCGGCGTAATTTCCTTAAGCGACTGGGACAAGATTCGCGAAGGCAACGACCCGCTTTACAACCGCGCAATCTCGACCAAGGATTCGCCGGGCTCGATCTTCAAGCTCGTAACCTCGCTCGCCGCGCTCGCGGAGGGCAAGACCACCTTGACCGAACCGATCTCCTGCCGCGGCTCGTTTACCGAAACGGACTCGTCGCACCCCGCGAGCTGTTGGACGACAGACATCTCCGAGCATCAGAATCAGACGGTCGTCGAGGCGCTGAAGAACTCGTGCAACTATTATTTCTACACGATGGGCTATCGTCTGGGCGCGGCAAAGATTTACAAATGGGCAGCTGCACTGGGACTGACCAGCAAGACGAACATCGAGCTGCCGGGCGAGACCACGAGCTTCGTCGGCAATCAGGAAATGCTGTATGATCCGGACGTCGCAATCGAGAATCAGTATACGTCCAAGCCGCTGCTCGCCGCGAACGCCGTTCGCGCTCTGATTGAAAAAATCGGCAAAGAGCGCAATATCGAATACAGCCAGGAGCGCATCGACGAGGTCGTGAAAAAGCTGCTGGACATCACCGTGACCTATTCAAGCAAGGAAGAATGGAACAAGCCGATTCGTGAGATCCTGCTGTACGATCTGAATCTCCCCGTCGATTACATTCGCTCGAACTATCTGGGCAACACGATCGTTTCCTATATTCAGGAGCTTCAGTGGACGCCGAACGAATCGATCATGCTCGCGATCGGTTATTCAATCACGCAGGTTTCTCCGATTGCCGTCGCGCGCTATGCCTCTGCAATCGCCAACGGCGGCGTCGTATACGACGCGCAGATCGTGGACAAGATCATCGCGCCGGACGGCACGGTCGTTCTCGACAAACAACCGGTAATCGCAAACCGCATCAACACCAGCGAAGCCTATTTCGCAGCGATCAAGCGCGGCATGGAAGACGTTACATCCGCCGAAGAAGGCGGTACCGCGGCAAAATTCTATGAAGGCGTGAAATACATCGCCGCAAAGACCGGTACTTCTCAGAGAACGAAGCTGGACGTTGAAAACAACGCGTGGCAGGTGGCGTATGCGCCGCTGGAGGATCCGCAGATCGTCGTCGTCGCGTATGTGCAGAATGGTTATCAGGGCGCGTATACCTCCCCGATGATCCGCACGACCATCGAATACTACCTGAACCATATGAACAAGACCGAATCCACGCAGATGAGCGGCGATTACTCGCTGGCGGACTGATCGCCCTCAAAGGAGAACGAAATGCTAAAATCTATCCATTCATTTTTGCGGAGATGCTGGATTCGTATTAAGAGCGACTGGCTGTACGCGTGGCACAACCATACCACGCGCAGCATGATCCGCTATTTCGATTGGCCGCTGTTTCTGATCGTAATCGGCATTTCGCTCTTCGGCGTGGTCTGCATTTTCTCGGCGACCTCCTCGGAGGTCACGACCGCGCCGAGCACGATCATGGAAATGCTGGAAACGCAGTCGATCACCTATCCGCGATTGCAGCTGATATGGCTGCTGGCGGGAATCGGCGCGATGTGCGTGTTCATTTTCCTGCCGTATCTGCTGTTCAAGCGGATCTCGATGGCGGTTTATTTTCTGAATATCCTTATCCTGCTGTTTACGCTCGCCATTGCGAAAGCGGGCCGCGGCGCAATGAAAGCATTCCTGAGCTGGGGCAACGACCGCGGTCTTCAAACGTCCGAATTTGGCAAGATCGCAATCATTATCGCATTCGCCGCAAGCTTCTCGGCGCTGCATAAGCCTATTGAGCGGCTAAAGGATTCCCTTTCCTATATTCTGATGCTGTTCGCACCGCTGGTGCTGGTCATCCTCCAGCCGGACTTCGGCACGGCGATGGTTTACATCGCGATTTTCAGCGTCATGGTATTCGTCTCCGGCACGAATCCGAAGCTGATCTGGAGCGCAATTCTGGCAGTTGCACTGTTCGCGCTGACGTATTGGGTGTATATGAATACGTCGGCGTCGTCCAGCTTCCGTGCAACGCGCATTCTGATCTGGCTTGATCCCGAAGCGTATCCGGACGACGCGCGACAGGTCATCAACGCGCAGATCGCCGTCGGCTCCGGCGGCATTTGGGGCAAGGGCATCATTTCGCCGGGGAGCTTTGCGTCCCTCGGCTATATTTCGGACGACCACACGGACTTCATCTTCGCAATCGTCTGCGAATCGTTCGGACTGGTCGGCGGCTGCTCGCTGGTGCTGGCGTATGTGCTTCTGATCGGGCGAATGATTCACCTTGCGCTGCGCACGACCGAGCGCTTCGGCTCGTTCCTGATCATGGGCAGCGCCGCGATGCTGATCTTCCATATCGTCGAAAACCTTTGCATGGTCATCGGGCTTACACCCGTAACCGGTATTCCGCTGCCGTTCGTCAGCTACGGCGGATCGAATATGCTTACGAACATGATCGCTATCGGTCTGGTCGAAAGCGTCACAATACGCACGCGCTACAACGCGGCAAACGCCATGCGCACCAGCCTCGGCACAGTCAATATCTAATTTTCAAACACATATCCCTCCCGGCGCACGCATAGGATTGCGTGACGGGAGGGATTTATGATGCAAGAAAACGGAAACCGGCTGCGCATTCACGCGCAAATTACGCCCGAAAATTCATCCGCACCGGAAAAAAAGGTGCGCTGGCGCTCCATTCCGCACCCCGGCAATCGCCCCGTGCGCGTGCGCGGCAAGCTCTCCGCGGGCGACCGGCTTTTGCGCAGCAGCGCCATCGCGTGCGCATTGCTGCTCGCCGTGCTCGCGCTGGGCAACATCGATCAGCCGTGGGCTCAGAAAAGTTCGAAGGCGGTTCAAAAGGCGCTGACGATGCATATCGATTTGGACGATTCGATCGGCAGGCTGAATTTCGTGCGCGAATGGATGCCCGAAAGCGCGCTGGTGTTTTTCAACCTGTCTGAGAAAACGGAATTCGTCCTGCCCTCCGCCGGCACGCTTACCCATCCCTACAACGACGTGCAGCCATGGCTGCTGTTCGAAAGCACGGGCGGCGACGTATTCGCCCCGCAGGACGGCACGATCACAACCGTCTGCACACTCGGTGACGGCGCAATCGGGCTTCTGATCGATCACGGCAGCGGGCTGGAAAGTGTTTGCGCCTATTTGGAAGAAACGTTCGTTCACTCCGGCGACAAGGTTTCCCGCGGGGAAAGGATCGGCACAGCGGCAGGGCAGCTCTATTATGAGCTGCGCGAAAACCAGCAGCCGGTAAATCCAAGCGCGCGAATGGGCATCGAAGCATGACCTTTTCCATCGGCAATCGCAAATTGCGCGTCGACGCGGCGATTCTGATGCTGCCGCTGCTCGCGCATCGCTTCGGCATGGATCGCGAAACGATCGTGCTGATGCTCTCGCTCGCCGCGCATGAATCGGGACACCTGATCGCCGCAAAGCTCGTTCACGCGCGCGTTTCGGAAATTCGGCTTACGCCGTTCGGTGCGCTTGCGACGGTCGAACGAATGCACGACCTCTCCCCTGCCCGACTGATCGCCGTCGCCGCCGCTGGGCCGATCGCAAATCTCGCGGCGGTTCTGGCGCTCTGCGCGCTGTGCCAAATGCGCTGGATTCACTCGATGAATGCGGCGATTGGCTTGCGCATAAACCTGCTGCTTTTGCTGTTTAATCTGCTTCCGGCGCTTCCGCTGGACGGCGGGCGCATCGCCTGGGCGCTGCTTGCAAATCGATTTTCGCGCGTAAAAGCGCTGCGCTTCCTCACTGCGAGCGGAATCACTGCCGCTGCAGGGCTGATCACCATCGCGCTGAACGGCTGGATTCAATTGGGAACGCTGAATCTTTCGCTGGTATTCGCCGCGGTATTTATGCTCGCATCGCTCGCCAAAGAGCGTGACCTGCTCGCCAACAGCGCGGCATATGCCGTTCTGAATCGCATGAAGCCGCTCGCCGCGCCCATGCCCGCGCAAATTTACCTGATCGACGCATCGACAAAGAAAACCGCGCTGCTCCGAACGCTCCGAACTGATCAAGCAGCTCTCTTTCTTGTCCGTGAAAACGGTCAAATCAAGCGCATGATCGACGACCGCGCCATTCTTTCGCAACTCGAAAAGCAGGAATGAATGCACAGGCAACATATCAGCGGGCAAATTTCCGATTCATCAGCAACGAGCGCAGCACCATTTCGAGCACTGCGAATCAACCGTATGATTGCATTCCTCATCCGCGAAAACAGCCATTGATCACGCCATGTTTTGCCATTCCTATGTATACAATCAATGGACAAGCCATAAAAAGCCGGCGCAC
>ERZ824978.2140-NODE-2140-length-18169-cov-11.600033_pt1 | contig 18169 bp, 8 predicted proteins | sample MGYA00519860_ERZ824978 | MGnify/ENA primary metagenome ERZ824978 (study PRJEB31778, sample SAMEA3449184) | human gut metagenome | biome: human gut; feature: human-associated habitat; material: faeces | place: United Kingdom | collected 2010/2012 ... | reverse complement strand
GCGGTGATGTCCACATCCGATTTTCCGGGGATCAGGCCGAAGCCGCCGTCCGGCTCCTGGGCAATGACGATGGCGTTCACCATGTTCTCTCTGGAATACCGGGCATCGTCCGGTACCACCGTATCCTTGGCATCCAGAGCCAGCAAGGCCCATATCCAGCCGTTCAGGCCCTGAGCGCCCGGATCACGGGCATAGTTGTAAATCCCTTCTGCGATCAGGTCAATGGCCGAGCCGTCGGGCTTTGTGCCAAAGTCGGTGGGGTCGCCGCCCAGGGCCAGCACCGTCAAAGCGATCCGGTGATATTCCGTGGCCTTGTTCCGGTCCAGATAGCCGTTCTTCGCATAGGCATCCACCACATAGGCTTTCAGCGCTGCCAGATAGTCGGCATAACACTCCTTTGCGCCGGACAGCGCCATAGCCATAGCCAGCCAGTCACAGACGGAATCGCCTGCGGGAAACAGTTCCCTGTCCTTCAGCAATTCGCCCTTCTTGCCGCCCAGAGCGGATATTCCCTCCGCACTCTGGGCGATCTGTTTCTCCAAAGAGGGCTGCGCTTCCGCAAAGGCCACCGTTGGGAGCAGGAGCAGCACACAAAGCACTGCCGCTATGAGCCGGGTTCCTTTTTTCATGCTGCATCCTCCATCATTCGTTTCAATGCCCTTCTGCAAGGGGAGATTTTACCGTTTCCGTGTCCCGCCAGGGTACTCCGCAGCCTCCGCCGCATCCGTGCCTGTTCGGAAGTCGGCTCCGTGGGTGTCGGGTCACTGGGGTCCGAGGGGGTCAGTTCGGTGGGGTCCGTAACGACCGGGTCGCTGGGTTCCGTAGGCGTCGGTTCCGTGGGGACCGGCTCCGTAGGATCAGGCTCTGTCGGCTCTGTTCCACTGCCGGTAGCCGGGAGGATATCCGTTTTCTCCTCGTGGCATCTGGAGCAGATATAATGGATGTAGCCATTCTCTGTTTCGGTGGGTTCCAAACGATCCGTCTCCACGAAGTCGTGGCCCAGCGCCTGATAGCCGCCGTTGATCCACAGACCGCAGTAGCTGCTCAGCGCTCCGTAGCCGCCCCCGGTGGAATCGTAGCCGCCGATGTCCTTGCCGTAGGCCAGAGTGAAGCGCACATAAATGGTAATGCCGTTGCGGACCTTATAGCCGCTCATGCCGGTACCCTCATACAAGGTGCCGTTGATGGAGTACATCCAGCCGGAGCCTTGGGTATAGTCAAATTCACCGATGCTGTCCCGGTCGTAGTTGTCATTGGTGGTGATGCCGTCCCGCAGAATCAGCTCCCAAAGATGCTCCGGGACATTGGCCCGGTAAGCAATGTCGCCCCGGTTGATCCGGCGCAGGTAGAAATTCATGGTAGCAGACCCCTGATAATCCGGGTCATAGCCGTATTCCTGCAGGAAGCGCAGCAGCACGGATGCCGCCGTCTCGCCCTCCACGATGTCCAGCGTACCGGTATCCAGAATGCCCAGACCGATGGTGGTCGCATCCAGCACCACATTTACCGAGCCTGCCGGATCGCCCTCGCTGATCTGGTGGTAGGTGACGGCATAGACCTTCATGGTGGAGTTTCCGTTGCCGTCCCAGGCCAGCACCCGGACGATATGCGTTTCCTCATCGCCGGATTGGGGGGCCTCGAAATACAGTTCATAGGTGGGCTGAGAATCGCCGTAGCTCTTTTCCACGACCTTCCCGTCCAGTGTGACTTGAATTTGATTGGAGTAGATCACACCGGCCCCCAACTCGGCGTTGGTGCGGGCAATCACCGTCAGGGGGAAGGTCTGAGAGGTCATGTCCAGACTGGCTCCGTCCAGATTGGTGACGATAGAGGGAGGATAGTCCCCCACCGTCGGGTGGGTATCGTCCGCAAGATTCGCGTAATAGCCCACCCGGTACTGAACAAGCCCCAGGAAGGTCTCTCCATCATAGAGGGACAGCACAAAGAGGTTATCTGCGTTGAAATCCAGCTGCGCCTCGTAGTTCTGGTTATCCTGGGAAGTCAGCAGCAATCCGTTTCCGGAATTGGTCTCATTTTTCAGCCGGACACGGATATGCAGGTCGCCCTTACCCAGGGGATAGGCCACAAAGGTCAGCTTGCTGTCGGGCAGCTCTGCCTTGGTAAGCTGCTGGGTTTTCAGTGTCGTATAAATGCGGGGGGTATCATCCTCCTCACCGCCGCTGCCGTGGTCACCTCCGCTGCCGCCGTGGTCCCCGTCGTCTCCGCCGGTGCCATCACCATGGTCACCGGAATCCTCGGAGCCGCCTTTGTTATCGTCTGACTTGGAGCCGCCCTGGTCGCCCTTGCCGGGGTTATCCGTGGGGTCTGTGGGGCCCGATGGATCCGGCTTGGTGTCATCGGGTTTCTGCGGCTCATCAGGCTTCTGCGGCTCTGATGGGTCCTGGGCAGTATCCGTATTCTCTGTATTATCCTTGCCGGAGCTTTGTCCGCCGGTGCTGCCGGAGCCTTGCAGCGACTCTGCCTGGAGCCGATCCGGCTGAGTGCTGATGGGATTCTCCGGCCTTGTCCGACCGGAGGAAAGAAGTGAGAGGCTGATCCCTGCCACCAGCACAATGACCAGCAAAATACTCACAGCGCTATATAGGCCGCTATGTTTTTTCATACGGGTATCCTCCAAATGCTTATTTTGGATTCTTACCATCGTCTCCTAAAACAGGAGGCAATGGTAAAGCCCCAAAATATGGCGAATCGCCTCCCCTCCCAAAAGGGAGGGGAAGCTGTGGATTCGCCCTGGTTTTACTTGGAATGTTTGACGACCGCAACGGCGTCGGTGGAGTTGACGGCCTTGTCAAGGTTCACATCCGCGCGCAGGAACTTCCGCACAGAGACTTTCTCGAAGTCGGTGTACTTGCCGCTGTAGATGTCATAGGTGAGTTGCGCATCGTTGATGTCCACAACGCCTGTCTCGTTGACATCATAGCTCTGCTTCACTTCCTCGGCTGTGGCGCTGGCCTGGGTGATATTGGCCTCAGCCGTAGCCACAGTGAATGCCTCGCCCTTGTCCACGATCACCAGCCAGCTGTAAACATTCTCACCGTAAGCGGTAGTCTTATACATGACATTATCGCCGTAGGCAAAAGCCTTGCCCTCTTCGGGGGTGCCGGTCACGGTTACCAGGAACACGGTCTTGTTATCCATCTGCACATACTCGGAAACAGCTACCTTCATGGTCAGAGTGGATTTCTTCTCGATGGTGATGACCAGATCGCCGGTGACATTGGAGATGGTGTAGGTGTTGTTAGCACCCTCGGTGACAGTCACATCCGTGCCGCCCATAGTGGCAGTGATGGTGTACTCAAAGTTCTCCTGCTTGGCCACGGTGAAGGTGTAGTTAGCCTTTTCCTGAACGGTACTTTCACCGGTAGCCTCACCTGCGCCGTTGCCTACAAATCTGACCTGGTAGGTTTCCGGCTGCTTGACCTGCTTGTTGCTGTTGATGATGATGTCGCCGGTCACATCCGCACCGGGGATGGTGTAGGTGGTAGTGCCATCTTCATTCGCAGCAGCTGTAAAGCCGGTATAGTCCTTGCCGCCGATGGTCACGGCCATGTTATAGGTGTAGCCATCCGCAGGAGTCAGCTTGAAGGTGTAGTCCTTCATGTAGGTAGCAGTTGCAGCACCGGTGGTATCATCGCCCAGGGTGACATTAAAGCTCTTGGGGGTCTTGGTGCTCTTAACAACAACATTGCCGTTGACATTGGGGACTGTGTAGGTGCCATCCTCGTCAATGGTGGGGGTGGCTTCCACGCCGCCGACGGTGACAGTCACGGTGTAGTCATAGTTGGGGTCCTTGGGAACGAAGGTCAGATTGCCGCCTGCCTCGATCACGGAGCCCACCGCGTCGGTACGGGTAAAGTCATCCGACAGAGACACGGTGTAGCCGCTGACGGTAATAACGGCGGTGTCATCCAAAATGGCAGCCGCAGGTGCGTCAAACTCAATGGCGTTTGCATTGGTATCCACACACGCTTCCGTTACTTTCACATCAGATTTACCCTGGCCGGCTGCCACAAAGCTCAGAGTCAATGCATCGCCCAGCTCGGCGGCGTTGCCGTAACGCACGATTCGCACGGTGCCGTTGCCGGGGATCACGCGATAACCCTCGATGCTGGTGGCTTTCATGTTCAGCGTTAGAATGGTGGGGGCAAAAGAGAAGGTCATGTCGTAGGCGCTGTAGGTGGTCTTGCCGTCGTTGTTGCCGATGGTCACAGGGATCTCCACGATTTGACCGGAGGCTACCTGCTTGTCCGCACCCAAGGACACGGTGTAGCCCTTGGCAGCAGCAGTCTCGACGGGAATGGTCAGCTCACTGCCGGCCACATTGTGAGGGACTTGAACCTGAGATGCACCGTCATCACTGTATGTCAGAAGGTTATCGACTTTCATCGTAAATTTTGCATTGGAAGTATCTGCACCCTCTTTTGCGGTGAAGGTAAAAGATGCCCAATCACCTGCTGCAAAACTGGTATGAGAAGGATCATCCTTATCAAAGGCCGTTTGCAAATAGAAGAATTTTACTGCGCCCTGATTATTGGCGGGATCAATATTCGTAAAGCCGAGACGGGCAGGTCTACTTCCAAGATTTTTCCGTCCGGTGAGCGTGTAGGCATTTGTGTCAAAACTAATGGAAATGCCAACGGCGTCCGCAACAAGTTCCTTATCCAGACTCACAGTCAGCGTCACGGTCTCACCGGGGGCGACAGAGGTCTTATCTGCGCTCATAGTGATGGTCGGTTTGTCTGCTGCAAAGACGGCAGGTACCAGGCTCAGCACCATCGCCAATGTCAGCAGAATAGAAAGGATTTTTTTCATGTGTTTTCAATTCCTCCTATCAAGATTTTTTCTCAGCAGGGAATTCCGTAATATTTCCCAGGTAGAACTGGCAGATCATCAAGGCATCCGAAACATCTACTGCACCGTCTCCGTTCACATCGGCAGCTGCATTCTGCGCATCCGTCGGTGCTACATTGCCCAGATAGAACTGGCAGACCAGCAGCGCATCCGAAACATCAATGGTATTGTCTCCATTCACATTCCCATACATCACATCCGGTTCTGTCTTGGCATACTCAAAGGTGAACAGGGCGACGGGCCTAAAATTATTAGTGCTGCTGGATTCCAGTGTGATCGCCATGGCCGTTCCATCTTCGTTACGGATATAGCGGGTGACGGGGGTGGTGACGGTCTGGGTGCCGTCACCGTTGACCTTGTAGCTGTTTTTCAAGGTAACAGAGCGGATAGTTGCCGAGGACACCACATCTACAGCAAGGTCCGTCTCGTAGCCGTATGCAGTAGCGTCTGCGTGGTAAATATCCACGCCCTCGTTGTAGGTAATGTCAACGCTCTCTGTTCCTTCCGGAACGATCACATGGTACTTGGGAATCTCCTCGTAGACATTTTTGAACTCCTCGTTGTCCTCGCTGCCCAGGGTAACGATGCCCTCATAGGAAATGTTCTTTGCATTCAGCTTCGTACCGTTGACAGAGATGGACTGGAAGGGGCGCTCCAACTCGGCGTCCGCCGCCACGTTCAAGATGGCTGTGGCCGGTGCGATCTTGGCATAGTTCGTGCCGCCGCTGTCGTCCTTGGGGATCGTCCGGTTGGGGTCCATGCCCACGAGGTAGTAGGTGCCCTCCTCTGTGGGGGCGGTGAAGGAGAAAGTGCTCTTTCCGTCAGCCGCTTCCTTGTACTGCTCGATTTGCTCCCACTTGTCGTTATACAGGAACACATCCAGGTTTGAGAAGGGATAGAAGTCGCTGCCCTCAAAGGTCGTGCCGTAAGCCTGCGTGTTCACCGTCATCTCCATGCCGGGGCGGGCATTGTACTCGTCCTTGTCAAAGCGGGTAAACGCGCCGCCGCTGCTGTAAAAGCTCCAGTTCGAGAACATGGCCACATCCCAGGTATCCCCGTCCGACAGCACGATGTAGTCGGAGGTGGAGCCCCAGCCGGGGCTCATGTAGGGGAAACAGTGGTTGCGGTAGTACATCAGGTTCTCATCATGACCCCAGAAGTTGGTCATATAAAGGCTGGTGGGCGAGCCGCTGATAGTCAGAGCGGCAAAGCTGTCTGCCGTATAGGCCGGTGTTTCATCCATGTAACAAACATCTTCACCCAGCTTAAAGCTCGCCAGCGCGTCACGAGGATAGGCGCCCTTGCAGCATTGCTCCTCCGGCAGGCCGATGAAGTAGCGCTCCAGCAGATAGAGATACAGGTGCAGGCCGGTGGGCCGCTCCACGATGTTCGTGTCGATGTATTTGCCTTCTCCGTTTTCCGTGTGATAGCGGAAGTATTCGCTCAAGTCGTACCGGCCCAAGTCAAAGTAGGGGACGGTGATGGCCTTGTGGCACAGCACCGTGCCGTCGCGGCCTCGGATGGGCACGCCGTCGTTGGAGATGGTCACATACACCGTGACTTCCTTGGCGGGGGTCTCATCGTAGTTATACTGTGCGTCCAATCCGTGGGGAGCTTCCTTGACCGTGATGGTAAAGGTCGCTGTAAGCTCTTTGCCGTCCGAGCAGGTCGCCTTGACCTCCGGCGTATAGGTGCCGGGGTCTTTCTCTGATACATAGAGTGAGCCGTCCTTGACCTTGGTTTGGGCGCTGAACTGCGCTGCGTTGGTCAGCGTGTAGGTCAGCGTATGGCCGTCTGTATCTTCAAAGACATCTGTCAGCTTGATCTCCAGCAGGCTACCGGCCACAACCTCACCGGTGGTGACGGCATCCGCCTTCACGGAAACGCAGGAATCCGCAGCCAGCGCCGGTATGACGCCGAATACGCCTGCCGACAGAACCAAAGTCAGTGCCAGCAGCAGAGATAGTATGCGTTTTCTCATATTTGTTTACCTCATTTATGCGTAGATTACATCCAGCGTGCGTAGAGCGTCATGTTGCTGCGCACCGGGTCTTTCTGTGTATCCCAGGGCTTGGTGAGCGCCTGATCTGCATACCAGCCGCCGAACACTGCGCCGGGCTTCGTGGGCGTCATGACTTCGCCAATGACGCTGCCCCGCTTCACGGACACGGCCTCCAGCTCTGTGCCGCCGCTGGTCTCAAAGCGGACCTTCTTCTTGCCCAGCAGAGCCAGCAGAATCAGCAGCAGGGCCAGCAGGCCCACGCCACCGATGATCCACCAGGTGACGCTTCCTGCGGCGGCACCCTCGGCCCAGTTGGCGTAGAGGGTCATGTTGCCCTTAACGGTGTCCTTGTGGAAGTCCCACTTTTGAGTGCGGTCCAGGTCTCTGTACCAGCCCTCCAGGTGGTAGCCCTCCCGGATGGGGTCCTCGGGCTTTTTCACCTTTTCACCGTACTGGACGGTCTGGGAGGGGACCTCCGTGCCGCCGTTGCTTTCAAAGGTAACGGTGCAGTCCGTGGTGACGATGACGGACACGCTATTATCCTTCACGGTGTATCCGGCCATGCCGTCCTGGGTGGAAACCAGGGTGTTGGTGGGGATAAGCTGCGACACACCCTTCGTGCCGATGACCTTCATCTGAAAGCTGCCGACTACCACCTCCGGCTCCCAAGCCTCGCCGCCCTTAAAGGACACGAAGTTCAGATAGAAGGCCCGCCCGCCGGTGCGGCGGCCTAAATCGCTCCAGCGGATGCCGGGGGCGGTCATGACGCTGCCGTCCACCAGCTGGAGGAAGGTGTCGTCGTACTCGATTTCCGTCTGCATACCGTACATATCGGCGCTTTCCTGGGCGTCGGTGCGCTTGAGCACCAGGGTCACGGTGATGGTCTCTCCAGTGGTGGCCCGCACCTCAGATGCACCGCCTGCGGACAGGTCAAAATTGTAGCTGCGGCTCTCGTCTGTTTTGCTGCCTGTCTGCGAGGCAAAGGCTGCGGTGGGCAGCAGACACAGCAGCAGACACAGGGCTGCCAATAGTGTAAAAATGCGTTTTCTCATGCTGATCTCCTTCTCTCTCCGACCGGTTGGACCGTTTTTTGCCCGGCCTGGCCGGTGCGAAGTCCCCAACGGGGGAAAGCCTCCCCTCCCGCTGGGAGGGGAGGCTGACGGGGCCTTACTTGAACTGATTCACGATGGCCACAGCGTCGGTGTGATCCACCGTCTTAGTGCCGTTTACATCGGCCCGCAGGAACTTCTCCACGGAAACCTGGGTGAAGTCACTGTATGCGCCGTTATACATGTCGTAGACCAGCTGTGCATCGTTGACATCCACTTTCCCGGTCCTATTCACATCGAAGCCCGGGGTGATGGTGACCACATTGTCTGCGGCAGAGATGGCGACCTTGGCGGCGGCCTCCTCCTGGGTCAGGGTCTGACCCCTGTCCACGATCACCAGCCATGCGTACTGATCCGTGCCGTAGGCATTGACCTTATACATGGTGTTGCCGGCATAGGTGAAGGCTTTGCCTCCCTCGGGGGTGCCCTTGACCGTTATGAGCATCATGGTCTTGTCATTCAGCTCCAGGTAGGGGGATACGCTTACCTCCTCCGCATTTTGGGAAACCTTTTCCACATTCACCACCAGACGCCAGGTGGGGGCATATCCGCTCAGCTTAGTGTAAGGAGTGGGGTCCACCACATACTTACCGTTGCCCAGGGACCGGACTTTGGCGGGCATATTCACCGCTGTGATGCTGCCGAGGGGCTGATAGTAAGCGGTTACGGTGTAGGTGCAGTTCTCCCTCTCATTCAGCCGGAGGTAATAGGGCATATCCCTGGGAACGGAGGTTCCGTTTCCGGGTGCCTGGTCCTCAGCACCGTTGCCCGTCACCAGAACGGCATAGCCGGGGTACTCGTCGTTGGTTCTGGTACTGATGATGAAGTACACAGTGCCGTCGATCTTGCTGCCAGGGATGGTGTAGGTGATGGTGCCGTCCGCATTGGCCACAGGGGTCAGGCTGACCTGATCGGAGCGCGTGCCGTTGGGATAGCGGATCTCATAGTGGATCCAATAAGAGAGTCCCGCTCTGGGAGTAACGATCACGGAATAATCCTGCAGGTAGGTCGCCTTGTCCGGACCCTTGGTCACATCCTTTTCCAGCAGAGGATCCTTGCCACCAAAGACGTATTCCACATCGTACTGCTTGGGGGCCTTGTTGGTGCAGGTGACCACCACATTGCCGGAGATATTCTCGATGGTGTAGGTGTCATTTGCGCCGAAGGTCAAGCCCTCGGTGACGGTGTCGCCCATCTTCACGTTGAAGGTGTAGGTATAGTGGCTGTCCACGGGCTTGAAGGTGAAGCTGCCGCCCTTGGGGACCAGGCGGGTCTCGTCAGAGGTGAACGCATCCGGCAGGGTCACGGTGAAGTTATTGGCGTTGACCACGGTGTCGGCGTCGGAAATGACGGCAGCCGGGGCGTCGAAGTTGATGGAGTTGGCATCCAGGTCAAATTTGGCGTTGGTCAGCGTCACAGTGGAGGTAGCAGTCGCCTGGGCGGTGAACTCCAGGGCCAGGGCCTCGCCCAGGGGCACGGCGTCGCCGTAGCGGCGGACGCGGACGGTGCCGTTATTGTCCTCCACCGTCAGATTGGCGGCATCGCCGGTCTTGGTGTTCAAGGTCAAGGCTGCCGGGTCATAGGTAAAGGTCATGTCATAGGCATTGAAGCCGGTGATGCCCTTTTCCCCGGAGGAGACGGCCACAGGGATACGCACCTGCTGGCCTGCAGCAACCTGCTGGTCAGCACCCATGGAAACAGAATAGCCGGTGGCTGTGTGGATAGGGCCAGTACCATCGGGTGCAATAGTCACTTGAATAGGATTATCTGCGCCGTGATCAAAAGCCCCATCTTCGACATAGCAGTAATCCTCATCCACCATGATGGATGAACTATACAAATTAGAACTACCGCTATTATAAAACGCTGCTGTCGAGGCATTGCTAATGCTGTCCAATGCCATAAATGTAATCGAGCAGATTTTTCCTGCACTAATAGTATCTTCGTTGCTGTTCCGGTTCTGTTTCACTCTTACAAAACTCTCGTTATTCTGAGTGATTACACTACCAAGGCCGGATTTGGTAAACCAAACGCTACCTTCTGTATCCGCACTTACGAATTGGAAGAGGGTAGCATCGAACCTAAGAACAAGGTCAAGCCTTGTCATATATTCCAAGTCATGGTCAATCGAATATGTAATCGTAAGCATCTCGCCGGGCTTAATATTCGTTTTGTCAGCAGTGGTGATGACCATAGGGCTTTCGCCCTCCGCCGCAAAAGCGGCGGAGGGGAGAAACCCTACTGCAAGAACCACTGCCATAAATAATGCCAGTATTCTCTTCATAGATTGTCCTTCTTAATCGTCATCACTATCCGCAGGGAACACGGAAATCGTACCAGCAATATACTGTTTCAGAATATCAAGGTCGTTTTGATCAACGCCGTTGATATTATCCACGTCAGCCTGCTTCAGTTGCTCACTCGTCAAGGTGACTTCGCCAGCTAAATACTTTTCAAGCAACTTAACATCGTTTTCATCGACATAGCCGAACGGGTCCAAATCAATATTGCCAACTTTCGGTGTGGTCAATCCCTTCAAATCCGTCTGCCAGCTCAAGACCGGACTATAGCGGCTAGAAACAAATGCAGCTGTCGTCAGACCGGTATTCATTGTTTTTGCGAAGTTGCTCTTTGCCATTGTACTCTTGCTCACAGCAGTGGCCGTCTGAGCAGTGCTCTTGGCACTGCCGATGCCCTGGGCACAGGTGAAGTCCAGATAATACAGGTTGGACATCGCTGCGGAGGCGTTGTTGGTCATGCCGACCACTGCGCCCACATTGCTGCCGGTGCTCTCCACATAGGCCCGGTTGTAGCAGTTCTTGACAGAAGCGGACGCGCCGGAGGCAAAGGCCACGATACCCGCCACATAGTTGCCGGCACCGGTGATGCTGCCGGTGTTGTAGCAAGCGGTGACGCCCTTGGTGGTCTGACCCACGATGCCGGCCACATAGCCGTTGCCGGTGATCGCACCGCCGTTGTAGCAGCCGGTAATGGTACCGGTAGCGTAGCCGGTGATACCGCCCACATACTGATAGGCATGGATGGTACCCTCATTGCCGCAGTTGGTGGCATTGGAGTTCACCAGACGGCCTGCGACACCGCCCACGCTGCTCCAGTTGCCATTCACACGGGTAACGGTGATGTCAACATCGGAGACAACGCCGGAGATGTTGGTATAGTTGGCGTAGGCCACCACGCCGCCGGAATAGGCGTTGGCAACGCTGCCCGTGGAGGTCAGGTACATCTTGCCGGTCACCCTCAGATTCTGAATGGTGGCGTAGCTGCTGCTGGTGCCGCTCACATAGCCGAACAGTCCCTTATACGGAGCCGAGGTAGTGGTGGCACTGTAGTAGATGCCCATGTTCTTCACGGTATGATTATTACCGTTAAAGCTGCCCTTGAAGGCCGTGCTGGCGGTAGTGCCTCCGATGGGCGTCCAGTTGTAGCCGGCCAGGTCAATATCACCTGTCAGCGCACCGTTGATGGCATAACTCCCGCCGTTGACTTGCGCCGCAAACCAAGCCAGCTCCGCTGCGGTACCAATCTGATACACGCCGTCGGTCAGAGTGGGCTGCGTCTTGGTGGTGCCGTCCCATGCGCCGGCAGCAGAGGCCGTCAGCGGAATGGTCTTGGTCAGCACACCGCCGGACACATTGGCCTTGTCTGCACTGCCCAGGTAGAAGCTGCCGTAGACATAGTCGCAGCCGGCGCAGAGCACCGCATAGGTGTAAGTGCCGTAAGGCAGGTTCTCATACTCGCCGTTGCTGTTGGCGGTATGGACATTGCCTGCGGCATCCGTCAGCGTCACAGTGGGCGTGGCGGTGGTGGGATTGGTAATATTCAGCTTCAGCTTGAAGTTATAGCGCGGAGTGACCTCCACATTCACATTGGGGAAACGGTTCAAGCAGAAGTTCACCGTGACCGCATTGAAGTTCGTGCCCACGCCGGTATCCGACATGTTATACAGGGTGGCAAACGGATTCGCCGCCGAGTACATGGAGCCGTAGGTATAACCGTTGGTGAGCTGAACATTGGCGGTGCTGCCGGAGCCAAAGTCCACATTCGTCGGGATTGTCAGCTCCAGCTTGGCCTGATCCATCTGCTGATACTGGGCGACATTGGTCTTATAGGCCGTATCGCCGATGGAATAGAACAGGTTGTAGGTAGTGGGGTTGAAGATACCACTGTACTTGTAGATGCCACGGTAGCTGCCCTCGAAGGTGAGAGACACCTTATCGCCGGGCATGATCTCCGTCTCCTGGGGATTGGAGGCGTTGGTGACCGTGGCGGTAACCTCGGCCACGCGAGCCAGACTGTAGGACACCTTGTTGTTAGCTGTCATCTTGATGACAACAGTACCACCGGCCAGCCCCGCATTGCGGAAGCCCAGGAGACTTGCATGGTACTTGCCGTTGGAATCCGCCGTCAAGGGGAACCAGTCGGAGAGGCCGCTCTTCATGGTGGTCTTGTTGGTGGTGACAATGGCGTACTGAACATTGGACACACCATAGTCTTTGCTATTGCTTGCCACCGTGAAGTCCAGGGTGGGGGCGGTGTCGTTGCTCAGATAGAACCAGTTGTCGTAGTTATAATCCCACGCCGTCGGGCGAGAAGATGTCAGACCATTGGAATTATAGGCGATATTGGCCGTTGCGGTACCGTGTTCATCCTTGTCGTTGGTAAGCACGAACACGCTGGTGCGCTCGGGATTGGTGGCCGGATAGAAGCCGCCGTGGGTGCCATGTGTGTCATCTGCCGCATATACATCCAGTGCTTTGTAATTCACGGCAAGGATGGTCGTTCCGTTCGGTTCCACATCGAGCCAGTTGTTCTCGGCGTTGCCGCCGTTGGATTTCCGCAGGGTGGGCGAACCAGCCAGCAGATGAACCTCAAATTCAGGCTCAATCATGATATTTGCCGCGTCAGAGTTGATGATCTGCCACAGGCGGTAAGAACGGATACGCTCAGAATCCTTTTCCGTGTACTTATAGCCGGTGGGATCCAAATACGCCTGGATCTCCGCCTCGTCACGGGTCTTGGCTATCGTGCCAAGATTAGAGAAGCTGTGAGAATACTGATCCGTGGAGTCTCCAGCATTGAAGGTGAATTCCTTCGCAAAACTGGTGGTGCTGCTCTGGAGCCATCCGGCCTTGGTCACATAAGTGGTGCCGCTGCGGATGTCCTTCAAGCGCCAGGTGTAGTTGGAATTGCTCTTGCTGATTTTGTAGGTCAGCGTTCTGGTAGCGTCAGCGGATGCGTTTGCATCGCCACTGGTGCTGCCCGTCTTCGGCTCAATGATCTGTGTGTTGAAATTATTATACTGGAAAAACAGGTTGAAGTCCGCATAGGCAGGAACCGTCACCGTCAGGTTGATGGCCTGGGAAAGCGCCAGGTTCTTTGTAACAACCGTGTATCCTGCGGCAGTCGTGTTGTTGATCGCCTGAGTGAAGATGTAGTCCTCGGCACAGGTGCCGATGGGGTCCACATAGGCATTCCAAAGGGCTGCGTTTCCGGCAGAGTACAGCATGAAGGGGTAGTAAGTATAATTGCCGGAAGTATAGGGCGTACCATGCTGCACATCGCCGCCCATGCTGGGCATTGAGATACGGGCAGTGTAGTCGCTTGCGGTGAAGTAGGTGTTATCGGTTTTGCGGCTCGTGGTGTAAATGGAATGCAGCCGCAGGTAGATGCTCGTACCGCCGCCGGTGCCTCCGTCCACATTGGTCTCTGTGGGCAGGGTCAGGCTGTGGCCGCCGAGGTAGACATTGTACTCTCCGGTAGAGGGATTGCGGCCATACGCACGGAAAGAGTACTTGCCGGGAGCCAGGGAAGCATAGAACTCATTGTAGTTGCCGTTCTTGTTGCCCGTTGTGGAGTTCAGTGTGTTGGTAAAAGTGCTGTCCAAAAATTGGACGCTCTCGTACAGGCTGGGATCGACGCCATCCTCCCGATAAATGCAGGTGTTGCCAACTTTACCGATGTAATCGGCGCCCTTCTCATCGAAGCCCTTAGTCTTGTAAAGCTTGATGAGCGGATAAGCATTGCCGTTGGAGGAGTAATTCATATCCTGACCAACATAGAAGGTGTAATTCTGCGGAGTTCCTGCTCTTACATCCAGAGTCAGCGTCCAAGTGTCCGTAGAATCGCCGTAGGTATTGGTCGCATGGAATTCATAGACATATATACCGGCGGCATTCTCCGTGATCTGGATGGTGGTGCCGCCGAACAGAGCCGGAGTGAAATAGTAGGGGCCGGTCCTGGTACCTCCAACAGATCTATAATAATAGTAGTTGGTGTAGTTCAGCGCTGTGCCGTCCGGATTCTCGAAGATATTACCGGCCTGCAAGTCGGTGAGATTGTAAGCATAGCCAGCCGTTACCGTATCGCTTGCAGTAGAGGACACACCTTCCTTCAATCTCGGGATCTGCTGGTTGGCATCTGTTACAGTCAGGGTGATGGTGTGGGTAGCCGTTCCAGTATTATCGGAAGCGGTCAGCACCACCGTGTAAGTCCCCGCAGCAGTGGGGGTGTAACCCAGAATCGTGCCGTTCAGCGCCTGAGCAACGCCGTTGATGGTTGCCGTGTAGGTCAGCGTATCACCGTCAGCATCGGTAAACACATCAGCCAAATCCAGCGTCCACGCATTACCAAGTGTTACATTGGCTGTGGTGATTGCATTGGAAGCGACCGTAGGGGCCGAGTTGCCTTCATAGGCGAAGGCGAGGAAATGAACGGGCGCATAGCTGGCGCTGCCGTCATACTCCGGCGCATAGGCAGTTCCGCTACCATCTGCACCCAGCACAAAGCTCTTTTGGACCGTGGTCCCATCCTCGGCGGTACGGGAGTAGTTCAAGGGAATTGTGATTGTGATATCCCCATTGCTCTCCGTATAGGCCATTTCTACACCGCCGCCAGTCCACTGCGGCACATCGGCGTAGTAGCCGGATGCTTCACCGCTCGTGGCATTGGTCAGTATGGCAGCGTCTTTGTAGGTGGCCTTTACATAGGTCGTGCCTGCGGGAACGGTGACCAAGTAGTAGGGCACATTCTCGAAAGCAGAGTAGCCGGTAAAGGTCACAGGGTTCTGCACACTGATGGTTGCCGTTCCTGTGGCCTGGTCATTCGCACCATAGGGAACAATACTATCCAGCGGCGCAGCTACTGTGGCTTGTTCCGTTGCAAAGACTGCCGTGGGAAGGATGGATAGAACCATCATGAGCGCAAGCAGCATTGAAAGGAACTTTTTCGCTGTCTTTTGCATTTCCAATCTCCTCTCAGAAATTTTTTTATAATAAGGCCTGCCGGCATTATTACCTTAGCTGCGAGCACATTTTCGCATCCAATAAGAAAATAACAAGGTTATATAGGGGCGCAACACCCTCATTATAATTGGTGTCGCGTTCCGATCTGTCCAAGGCGAAAGGTGCTTTCGTTAAGAGGATTGGGCGGAAGGGGCTGGCTAAGCCCCTTCTGCCCATATGGAAAACTGGCGGATCTCCGCCCTCGACTTGGCAAACCTTACTCAAGCATTACATCTGTTGCAACGAAGGTTTCCTCTGTGGCTTCGTGAACAGCGCATTTGCTTTGGCGTTGCTTGACTCGCTCAACCCGTGCTGCCCGTTTAGCGTCACGCTCGCTCCGATGCAGCTGAATTTGGATATTCTTTTCGTTTTGATAGCGCCCGCAATCTCTATTGCGGGGTTTTTTGTATATAGGATTCAAATGGGCGGCTCTCAGCGCATCTTTCCAATCGCCAAAGCGCTCTGCGATGTAACTGCCACCGACGATCTCGATGGGGGCAGGGGACTTTCCCCAATGTCCGGCGCAGCGCCGGAGATAGGCCGCCAGCTGATCCAGGCTGTCGCCTGCGTGTTTTTCCGCAAAAGCGCGGTCCTGCTCAGCCAATGCATCCCGTGTTCTTTTGGCAATGTGCTGCTCGTACCAATTCGCTCCGTCAAAATTTTGCGCACCTGCTACTTTACCCATGGGCACACCTCCTTAATGATTCATGACAAAAAAGCGCTGATAAACCCATACCGGGTCATCAGCGTACACTTCTGCCATATCAGCACCACGGAGAGAGCGCCCGCTGCCTTTGAGTCCTAACTACACAATTCTACTGACTTGCGCCATGAGATACCCTCTGCGTTTATGATCTGTCTTCTCACGATTTTCTCGTAATGACGGACTTTCGTCCCAGTGGTTTCCCGCCTCGATCATATCCTTGCGCTTACAGTGCCGACCGCATGGGGAATCGCACCCCTTTCCTTCAGGGCAATCACCTGGCCGTTTCCAGCTCGGATGACCGCCGTGCAGCATCATCGGACTCGATTATTCTGTTTTCCAGTATCACTTCGTTTGTTAAGGGAATACTACAATAGATCCTCCGGAAATGGGCTTTCGTGAATTTATCCCATTTGCGAAGCAAACTCCTCTTTAACCATCTACATTATATCGGCCTTTTTGTCGCTTGTCAATGCCCGAAATGCGGTTATTTAGCAAAATTCGCACACAAATCACAAATGTCTACATTGATCGCACCCAATTCACCCGCATTTTTGCAGAGCCATATCGATCAAAATTAAAATGTTAGTAAAATACGCCGTCAAAAACATCGTCAAGGAGGATATCATTATGCCAAGGCGCGGAGAAAACATTTACAAGCGTAAGGATGGACGCTGGGAGGGGCGGTATATCCGGGGACGCTCACCTTCTGGTCGGGCCGAGTATGGTTATGTTTATGGCAGCAGTTATCGGGAGTGCCGTGCAAAACGGCAGCAGCGCCTGGAATCCCTTCAAGAACTGCCGGCGAAAACTTCCTCACTCACGCTGAATCAGGCTGCGGATCGGTTTCTTGCGGACAAACAGGATAAATTGAAGCAGTCCACGCTTGCCCGATATGCCTATATGCTGGAACACTATATTCTGCCCGCTTTGGGAGCGGTGCTTGTATGCCAACTGACGGCGAATCAGATTTCCGATTTTTTTCGCCGTCTTCAGAAAAATGGTCTTTCCGGAAAAAGCGCCAGAGATGTGGGGGTGTTATTGAAATCCATTCTGAAATACAGCGCCCCAAAAGCAGGCTGTTCCTGTCCGGGCCTGACTGTGGAGTTGCCAGCATATCGGAGAAAGCAGATTGACATATTCTGCCCGGATGAAATCCAGCGATTGGCACAGAAGATTGTAGTTGAGCCGACGACCACTGGGATCGCTATTTTGCTAACGCTAAACACCGGCTTACGCCTTGGAGAGCTGTGCGCCCTGCAATATAAGGATATTGACCTACAAAACGGGGTAATCCATGTCACCAAAACCGTGCAGCGTATCCGCAGCGGGGATCGCACTCGTCTGGCCGTACTGCGGCCCAAAAGCAACAGTGCTCATCGTACCATCCCCCTGCCGCTGGACATGGCCACCCTCCTGAAAAAGGCTGTTCAGTCTCATCCTGATGGAGAAAAATACCTCTTGACCGGGAAAAATGTGCCTATGGAGCCACGGACACTACAATACCAATACCAGGTCTTGCTAAAGGCGACGGGTATTCCATATCGAAATTTCCATGTGTTGAGGCACACCTATGCCTCCCGATGCGTGGAGCGTGGAGTCGATGTCAAGAGCCTGAGCGAGATGCTTGGTCATACAGATGTCCGCACGACACTCCAGGTCTATGTTCACTCGTCCTTGGAGCACAAAATGCGGGTAATTCAGAGTATTTGCTTCCTTGCACCGGTGTTGGACCCGGACTGTTCGCCGTCACCGTCTCCGTCAGATCATCCGGAAGCACCCCGATACCAGCAGTTTTTGACGACTCTATCGCAAATGGGATAAATTTACGAAAGACAATCGCTTCTCATTCCCACAAGGTTCATTACAAATTCATTATACTGTTTGGCATGTTGTCGTCAATTCGTTTGCTGCGCCGATATGTGGTAAAAGTGGTGTCACCGTTAGGGCAACACCACTTTTTTACTGCTATGGGTGCAGAATGCCGTAGCCCATGATTTCATACTGCCCTATCTTCGCTGGAGAAGAAAATGCCGAAGCAAGAGCCGACAATCAGCGCAATGAGACAGATAACAACAATGACCACAACCGCAACCCAACCTCCGGCAGCGATAGCCGCAACCAGTGCTTTCATCGCCGCTGCGATGGCCTTGATTGCCGCCGCAACAGCTTTCGCCGCCGC
>ERZ824978.2135-NODE-2135-length-18194-cov-4.688406_pt1 | contig 18194 bp, 13 predicted proteins | sample MGYA00519860_ERZ824978 | MGnify/ENA primary metagenome ERZ824978 (study PRJEB31778, sample SAMEA3449184) | human gut metagenome | biome: human gut; feature: human-associated habitat; material: faeces | place: United Kingdom | collected 2010/2012 ... | reverse complement strand
CCGGCGCGGCGCTGACCGGAGCACCCCCGAAAAGGAGCAGGGACTTCCACCGACAGGACGAAGCGCCGCCGCCACCTTCCCCCCGATTCAATACAGGGGCGGCGGCGCGAGACGCAAGCCGGGCGACCCCCGCAAGCCCGGCGCGCAGGCGCGCCCGGCCGTCAGGCGGCCGGGACGCCGGAGATTCAATAGCGCGGCGGCTGGGGGGCGCGTCAGCCCGGCCACCGCACCAAAAAACCAAACAGGCCGGAGGGGGGGGACCCGCCGCGCCACAACTTCTGATGCGTGACGCACCATTCATCCCTGCGACTGCCAACGAAAAAAAGGGAGAGGGGCAGCCCCTCACCCTTCCCACGGGTACCATTCTTCCCCCCGTTCGGCGTAGTAGTCGGAGACATACCGGACGCATTCCAGTTCCATCGATTCTATCAGCCACCGCCGGACATTCCACTTTTCCACCGAAGCATTCCCCAGCAGCGACCGGTCGAACATATCCGGAGAGGAATAGAAGAAGTCCCCGTGTGCCGCTGCGTGGCACCGCCAGCACAGCGTTATGAGGTTCATGGGGTGGTCAGCCCCACCTTCCCCGCGCGGCTTGACGTGATGTATCTGCAAACCATCCGTCGAATCGCACAGAGCGCACCGGAAACCATCCCTTTCGTATATCGCCCGCCGGGTCTTGTTGTCGATGCTGGCACCCATATTCCGTTTCATGTCTTTGTACCGTCCTTTCTGCCGCCCTCTTGCGGCACGAAAGGGCATCACGGCAAGGCAAGGGCGGGCGCAAGCCCGCTCTGTATCACCCTTGCCGCCGTGATATACTGGGAGTGCGCGAGAGGGCATGACAGGGCACTTCCGCTGTCGCTGTCGCTCCCCGGCGCTCTCTCAATGCATCATGAATTACGCTTGAAACATACGAAATTTCGCTAATACCACGCATCCAAATATAATTTTAGGCATACGTTTTCAGCTGAAATTAACTTAGAATCACAAGATTCTTGTAAAACATTTGTTCGAATCACAAGATTCTTGTGATTCCAATATCTTCCATGTAGGAGCCTGCCCGCAAGGGCATACCGAAACGACGTGCTTCTGTTGGCGAAAGGGAACCCTGACGGTTCCCTTTCACACTATCCTTCCCTCCGATACCTGTGACCGGGCAGGTTTTTTGACAGTCTGAGCGCGGCCGAAAGGCCGCGCTTTTTCCTGCTGCGGCTGTTGCAATGCCCGGCGGATTTCGGTATAATATACAGTAAAAATGCCGGCGACGGCGTGACGGTATGGGGTAATCGTTATGATGGAAAAGGATCGGTTTATCGCGGCGCTGCTGCCCTTCTGCGACACGGTGTGCGAATACGACAGGAGCTGCGGCAAGCTGCGGGTGTGCAAGACCGGGCTGGCACAGGGGATCAGCGACAAGTAGTACAGCGTGGACGAGCTGCGGAACATCTTCCGGGACGGCTGCGCCGTGTCAGCGGAAAAGGATGTCTGGACGCGCTATCTCAGCGGCGAAAACCTGCGCGGCTTTTTCGATGGGAACGCGGATAACGACAGCTTTCGCCTGCGTCTCCGGCAGGGCGGGCAGGCGTACCGCCAGTACGACATCCGCATCGACCGGGTGGACGACAACGTGCTGGTGATCTCCGGCCGGGACACCCAGGAGCAGGAGCAGGACGTTCTGACCGGCGCGCTCAGCCGCAACCACTACGAGCGCGACATGAGCGCGGAGGCGTTCCGCGGCGGCGTGGCGCTGGTGGATATGGACGACCTGAAGCTGTACAACGACGTGTACGGGCACAGCGTGGGGGACAAGGCGCTCTGGGCGCTGGCGGAGGTGATCCGCCGGGAGCTGGGCAGCCGCGGCTCGCTGGTGCGGTACGGCGGTGACGAGTTTTTGATACTGGTGCCCCAAGCGGAGGAAAAGGAGTTCGCCGCCATGCTGGAGACGGTGCGGCAGCGGGTGCAGAGCGCCGACATACCCGGCTGCGGCGATGAGCTGCGGCTGACGGTCAGCATCGGCTGCGTGATGGCGCAGGGTGAAACGATAGCGGCGGCCGCCCACCGCGCCGACCGGCTCATGTACCGTGCCAAGCGGAGGAAGGACGCGGTGGTCAGGGAGGGGGACGCGGAGCCTGCCGACGGCGAGACGGCGCAGCGCATCCTCATCGTGGACGATGCGCCCCTGAACCGCGCCATTCTGCGGGAGATGCTGGGCGGGGAGTTTCAGCTGGCGGAGGCGGCGGACGGCGCGGAGTGCATGGAACAGCTGGAAAAATATGGAACAGACATCGCGCTGGTGCTGCTGGATATGATCATGCCGGGCATGGATGGGATTCAGGTGCTGGAGGAGATGCAGCGGCGGGAGCTGCTGGACGACATCCCGGTCATCATGATCACGGCGGACACCTCGGCGGATAGCATGAGCCACGCCTATGAGCTGGGCGTGGCGGATTACATCGAGCGCCCCTTCGATGTGCAGGTGGTGCGCCGCCGGGTGATGAACACGGTGAAGCTGTACGCCCGCCAGCGGCGGCTCACATCGGTGCTGGTACAGCAGGCGCGGGCGCAGGAGCGCAGCAGCGGCATGATGGCCGACGTGCTGGCGCGGATCGTGGCTTACCGCAACGGCGAGGGCGGCGATCACGCCCGCCATATCCGCCGCCTGACGGAGCTGCTGCTGGAGCGCCTGACGGAAAAGACCGACCGGTACCGGCTCACCCGGCCGGATTGCCGGCGCATTGCGGCGGCGGCCATGTTTCACGATATCGGCAAGCTGGACATTCCCGACGAGATACTCAACAAGCCCGGCAAGCTGACGGCGGAGGAATTTGAGATCATCAAGGGACATCCGGTCATAGGCGAGACGATCCTGCGCAGCATGAAGGACTATCAGGGTGAGCCGCTGCTGGAAACGGCGGCGGAGATCTGCCGCTGGCACCACGAGCGTATTGACGGTAAGGGTTATCCGGACGGGCTGCGGGGCGAGGAAATACCCATCGCGGCACAGGCGGCGGGGCTGGCGGACGTGTTCGACGCGCTGGTCAGCCGCCGGGTATACAAGGAGCCGTACCCCATGGACAAGGCTATGGAGATGATCGAGGCGGGGGAGTGCGGCGCCTTCGATCCGCTGCTGGTGGAGTGCCTGCGGGAATTGCAGGGTACGCTGCGCCGCGAGGTTTACACCGGGGAGGAGAGCCAATGACGCATATAGGGAAACGGCTGGCGGCGCTGCTGGTGCTGTGCGCGCTGGTGCTGTGCGGCTGCGGACGGCAGGAGCAGGACGAGCCGCTGCCGAAGCTGGTCATCGGCAGCGACAACTACGAGCCGTACTTCTATCTGGACGAGGGCGGCTCCTTTGCCGGCATTGATGTGGAGATCGCCACGGAAGCCTGCCGCCGCATGGGATACGAGCCGGAATTTCAGAAGATCGCATGGCAGTTCAAGGACATCCTGCTGGAGCAGGGCACGGTGGACTGTCTCTGGGGCTGCTTTTCCATGACAGGACGCGAGGATCGCTACCAGTGGGCAGGGCCGTATATGTACAGCCGTCAGGTGATGGTGGTACGCAGCGACAGCGGCATTTACCGGCTCAGCGATCTGAACGGAAAGCGGATCGCCGTGCAGAACGGCTCCAGACCGGAGGAGCTGCTGCTGAACCATCAGGTGGACGGCGTGGAGCAGGTACAGAACGTGTACAGCTTCGTCAGCATGGACGAGGTGTTCGCCGCGCTGAACAAGAGCTACGTGGATGCCGGAGCCGGTCACGAGACGGCCTACCGGCACTTTATGAGCTACCATACGGGCAGCTACCGGATATTGGAGCAGGAGCTGCTGCGTGTGGGGCTGGGTGCGGCCTTCAGCCTGGAGGACGACCGCGGTCTGGCCGAGCAGCTGGACGCGGTGCTGGCGGAGATGAAGGAGGACGGCACCATCGCGGATATTCTGGCGGAATACGGTGTGGACGCGGAAGCGGCCTTGGTGGGGTGACGCCATGATGAAGAGAATTTCCAACAAGGCCGCCCTTCTGCTCATGCTGGCGGTGGGGTTTGTGACTGTTGCGGCCACGGCGCTGGTGGGTATATATCTCGGCCGCCGGGACGCCCAGCGCACCATGGATCGCACGGTGTACTATCTTGAGCGCCAGTGCGTCACCTACCGGGAGATCATCGTGGCGGACGAGGTGAAGAGCCTTGTGCGCCTGACGGAGCAGGCGGCGGAGCTGGCCGCATCCGGTGTGCTGCTGCCCGGTATCTGGACAGACGAATATCTGGAGGATTACGCACAGCGCCAGCGCATGACCGACGTGCTGGTGCTGGATGGCGAGCTGAAGCCGGAGTTTGCCTACGGCGAGGGCGAGTGGCGCGACCTGTACACCGGCAGCGCCATCGCCGCTATACGGCAGTATCCGGAGAAAATATTCTCCCAGCGCCTGACCCGCAACGGTAAATTCTTTGACATCGCGGCGGTGGCGCGGCAGGACGCGCCGGGCGTCATCTTTTGCGCCCGCCAGCGCAGTACCGGCGAGCTGGCGGCCTATCAGTCGTCGGTGGAGAGTCTGCTGGCCGGGTATGAGACGGTGCTGAGCAACAGGGTCTATGCCTACATCACCGACGGCGAGACGGTCATCGGCTCCAGCGACGAGACGCAGCATGGAAAGCCGGTTTCGCAGGTCGCCCTGATCTGTGCGCTGGACGAGGCCGGCGGCGGCAGCACCATGACACGGATCAACACCGACGAGGCGTTTCTCGGCGTGCGCGGCCTGTATCGGGACTACCGCCTGTATGTATTCATAGCGGAGAGCTATGTGTTCGCCCGAAGCCGCAACGCGGTCATCGCCGTCTTCGGCGTATACGCGGCGGCGGTGGTGGTGATGCTGCTGCTTCTGATGGGCGCCGATCAGGAGCGCAAGCGCCGGGAGAAGATCTACCAGCGGCAGCTGGAGGCCGAGGTGCAGCGGGCGACCGCGGCGGATCAGTCTAAGACGGACTTCCTGCGCAGCATGTCCCACGATATCCGCACGCCCATCAACATCATCATGGGCATGCTGGAGATCATCGGACGCAGCCCGGACGACCGGGAGCGGGTGCAGGACTGCCGCGAGAAGGCGCAGACCGCCGCGCGCTATCTTCTGGCGCTGGTCAACGACATCCTGACGCTGAATCGCCTGAGCCGGAAGGAAACTGCCCCCGTGACTATGCCCTATCGCCTGTCAACGGAGCTGGATGAGGTCATGCTGCTGGCGCGGGCGCAGGCGGAGGAGCGCGGCGTGACGCTGGCGGAGCCGGAGATGGCGCTGGAGTGTGATGAGCTCCAGGGCAACCCGCTGCATCTGCGCCAGATATGCCAGAATATCATCGGCAACGCCATCAAATACAGCTTTCCCGGCGGCGAGGTGCGCTGCCGCTTCCGTACCGCCTATGACGCGGACGGCATCTGCCGGCTGACGTTTATCTGCGAGGACGACGGCGTGGGCATGAGCGAGGAGTTCCAGAAGCGCATGTTCGAGGCCTTCGCACAGGAGAACGCCGTGCGCGACGATACCGCCGGAGGCGTGGGACTGGGTCTGGCGGTGGTGAAGCGCATCGTGGACGGGCACGGCGGCACCATCCGGGTGGACAGCGCCCGTGACGCGGGCACGCGGTTTGAGATCAGCATGCCTGTCATACCCCGTACCGACCCGGAGCCGACGGCCATACCTGCGGCGCTGCCGTCCCTGACGGGCTGCCGCATTCTGGTGGCGGAGGACAACGACCTGAACCGCCAGATCGCCGTCTATCTGCTGGAGGACGCCGGTGCGCAGGTGGTACAGGCGCGGGACGGCCGCGAGGCGGTGGAGACATTCGCCGCGTCGAAGCCCGGAGAGCTGGACGCGGTACTCATGGACGTGATGATGCCGGTCATGGACGGGCTGGACGCCACCCGCGCCATCCGCGCCATGGAGCGCCCCGACGCGGCGCTGCCCATCATCGCCATGACCGCCAACCTCTTTGACGAGGACGTGGCGGCCTGTCTGGAGGCGGGCATGGACGGGCATATTCCCAAGCCGCTGGACGCGGCGCAGATGCTGCGCACCATCGTGGAATGCATAAGGAGGAAGCGCCATGACGCTTGACCAATTCTACCGTGCTGTCGGCGGCACCGCCGCCGAGGCCGCGCCGCGCCTGGGCGGCGCGGACGCGACCCGGCGGTTCCTGCGGCTGTTTCCGCTGGACGACTCGTTTCCCCAGCTGTCCGAAGCGCTGGGGCGCGGCGATGTGCAGACCGCCTTCCGCGCGGCGCACACCCTCAAGGGCGTGGCCGCCAATCTGGGGCTGGAGCGGCTGCGGGCGCTGGCATCGGACATGACGGAGTGCCTGCGCCACGGCGAGCTGTCCGGCGCGCAGGCGCGTCTGGCGGAGACGGAGACGGCCTACCGGCGGGTGCTGGCCGCGCTTGAGGAGCTGGAATAGGCGTGTTCACCAAAAATCGACGCAAGGATACCACAAAAATTTATACAAGATGACGTTTGACGAAACACGATAAAAAGAATATAATTACAAAGAATCGAATATTTGGCAAATCAGCCGAAAGGCTGAGACGCAAAGCCAAGGTGTCTAAACAGGATTGACTGCATGATTGACCGGCTGCAAAAGAACGTACCCTGCGGGTACGCTGTTTTTGCAGCCGGTTTTTTGTTTTTTTCGGGGAAAACGGATTCCCGCGCCGGTGGCCATCACCGGCGCAGAATGACAATTTGGGCATGTGTATATATGGATCGTCCATATAAAAATAATTTTGGAAGGGGTAAACACATGACAGAAAAAAAGAAAAGCGGCGCGGCGATGCATATCATCGGCGCGGTGCTGTGCGTGGTGTTTGGGTTCTTTCTGGTGTGCAACATCATCATTATCGTCAAGGGAACCCTCCACCCGGAGACGCCGCCCACCGTGCTGGGCGTAGCGCCCATGGTGGTGCTGTCCGGCTCCATGAGCGGAACCGCCGAGGATCACATCGAGGTGGGCGACCTGATCTTTACCAAGCAGGCCGACATTGACGAGCTGAAGGTGGGCGACGTGGTGGCCTTTATGGACGGCAGCATCGTCGTCACCCACCGCATCGTCTCCATCAGCGCCGACCGGACGGAATTCGTTACCAAGGGCGACGCCAACAACACCGAGGACGAGCCTATCAGCGCCGACCAGATCATCGGCCAGTACAGCGGCCGTATTCCCAAGGTGGGCGACTTTGCGCTGTTCCTGCAAAAGCCGCTGGGCATGGTGATCTTCATCGGCGTGCCGGTGTGCGCCTTCGTGGTGTGGGATATCCTGCGCCGCCGCCGGGAGACCCGCGCCGGTGACGAGGAGAAGGAGCAGCTGCGCCGGGAGCTGGAGCGGCTGAAGGCGGAAAAGCCCGCCGAATGACGGGAACGGATTCCCACGCCAGTGACATCGGTCACTGGCTCGGAATGACAGGGGCGGGACGTCGTACCCCAAGGGCATTTGTTCCGCTGCGCTCCACTGCAGGACGCCGTCCCCTACGGAAACGTGTCATTGCGAGGAGTTGTAGGGCGGGAGAGCATGACCCGCCGAATGATCTGTAAACCCGCGTCTGGGGAGGCGCAGAAAATAAAAAAACGAAGCTCCGGGGGAGTGCCGGAGCAGAATGGAGGAAACGTATGAAAACAAAGAAAACAGGAAAGACCATGCGCGTGGCCGGCCTGCTGCTGGCTCTGGTGCTGGTGACCAGCTGCTTCGTGGGCGGCACGTTCGCTAAGTATGTGACCAGCGGTCGCGGTGATGACAGCGCCCGTGTTGCTAAGTTTGGTGTGAAGATTACCGCCAATGGAACCACGTTCGCCAAAGAATACGCAACGGATGATGAGAGCGTTAGTGGAACTATTGCTAAGTCAGTGGTATCTTCGGATACTAGCAAGCTGGTTGCTCCCGGAACCAAGGGCAATATGGTCAGCATGACTCTGACTGGAACCCCTGAGGTAGCGGTGCGGGTGCAGTACGCAGCAACGCTGACCCTCAACGACAAGTGGATGGATGCAGATGGTAAATTCTACTGCCCCTTGCAGTTTAAGATTCCCACATATAGCGCTGAAGATCATGGTTGGGTAAATATGGTTGTTGATGGTACTAAATTCAATGACGCCGAGGCGCTGAGAAGGGAAGTTGAGAGCAAAATTGATGCTTTCAGCGCCACGTATGCGGCGGGAACTTCTTTGGATAGTCTCACTGCCGAAGATCATAAAGTACCTTCTGTCAGTTGGGAATGGCCGTTCCATCATGACGATGACAGTGATATAAAGGACACCTATCTGGGCGATCAGGCTGCTGCGGGCAAGGCTGCTGAAATTCAGCTGACGGTTGTCACCACCGTCACCCAGGTCGACTAATCAAGCTTAACCAATTTGCTGTACGGGTCGCGGGGAAACACCCCTGTTCCCTGCGGCATCGAGAACCCGCCTGCCCCTTGCGGGCAGGCGGGAGCTCCGGTATATAGGCGGTCTGCCCGCGCGGCGGACGGACGGCCTGCGTACCGGAAAACGGATGGGGAAGGGAGGGACGGCATGAGTCTCCGCGAAAAAACCAATCGGCTGGAGGTGGTGCTGACGCTGCTCCTCATCCAGCTTATCCTGCTTCCGGCGGCGCTGGGCGTGACCTACGCCAGCAGCAGCACCCGCCCGGAGCATATATTGACCTACACCACCGGACGGCTCACGTGGGACAGCGCCACGGAGACGGACGGACAGGGCGCGGCGCGGCTGGAGCTGTTCCGCCGCAGCTACGACAATGTGAACGCCGCCGACGGGCAGCGGGTGATCGCCCCCGGCACGGCGGGCGAAACGGTGGTGCGGCTGAAAAACAACACCGGGCGCACGGTGAGCTATACCGCCGTGCTCTATGAGAAAAAGACGAACGCCGCCCTGCCGGTGACCTCCGCCCTTACCGGCGAGGCTTTTGCCGACACAACGTCCTACGTCCTTCCCAACGGGGTGGACAAGGGGCAGGTGGTGCGCGCCGTCAGCGGCACCGTGGGCGGCAATCAGCGGCAGGATTTTTCCATCCTGTGGTCGTGGCTGTTTGAGGTGAGCGCCGAGCAGGACGCGGCGGACACGGCGCTGGGCAACGCCGCCACGGATGTGGAGGAGCTGGGCTTCTATCTGACCGTCGTCGATCAGGGCGGCTCCGGCGGCGCGGTCATCGACCCGGTGACGCCCACTCCCAAGACCGGCGACGAATTCTCGCCGGTGTGGTATGTGCTGGCGCCGGGCGCGGCGGCACTGATCGTTATCATCACAGGCATAAACACAAAAAGGAGACACAAGCGTGGCTAAAAAAATCGGAAGTGCTGTCATCAGGGCGGTGCAAGGGGTGATCGTGGCGGCACTGGCGCTGGTGCTGCTGGCGAATCTGTACACACTGGCAGCGCAGAGACTTTTTCACAACGACAGCCCCGCCATTCTGGGCTATCGCACGGCGGTGGTGCTCACCGGCAGCATGGAGCCGGCCATCTGCGCCGACGATCTGGTGATCGTACACCGGCAGGAGACGTACAGCGCCGGGGATATCATCATGTTCCGCAGCGGCGCGAACACCACCACCCACCGCGTCACGGAGGTGACGGCGGAGGGCTATCGGACAAAGGGCGACGCCAACAACACCGCCGATGCGGACACCGTGCCGCCCGCCGATGTGCTGGGACGGGTGGTGCTGACGCTTCACGGCGCGGGCGCGGTGGTGCGGTTCCTGCGCACGCCGCTGGGCGCGCTGTGTCTGGTGCTGATGATCCCCGTTCTGGTGCTGGTACCGGACGTATTACAGAAGAAACGCGACACAGGAGAAGACTATGGCAGGCAAGAGGCTGGCAAAACCGAATAAGCGCCGCCTGCCCCTGCGGGCATGGCTGCTGTATCTGGCGGTGGCCACCTTCGCCCTCACCGGCGTGACCTTCTCCCGCTATGTGGCCTCCGCCCATTCGCAGGACGAGGCGCGGGTCATCACCTTCGGCGACCTGACCGTTACCGACAGCGGTGTAACGCAGGTGCAGCCCGGTGTGGCCGCCAAAAAAGACCTGACCGTCCACTTTGAGGGCAGCGAGGCCGCTGTCTACGTTTTTGCGGAGGTACAGGGCGACTGGACGCGGGGCGCGGATAACCGCACCTATACCTACGGAGCCGGCAGCCTGTCCTGGCGGGTGGCCGACGGCTGGACGCATTTGCGGGACAATGTCTACTATCGGGAGCTGGCGCCCAACACGGTGCTGGATGCCGGGTTGATCGCCGGCGGTACAGTGGACGTATCGGAGAATATGACCCGCACGGAGCTGGAAGAGCTGTCCAAAGCGCTGAGCATCCGCGTGAAGGCGGCTGCGGTGCAGCGCGAGGGCGGGGACACAGCGCAGATCGCATGGGAACGGCTGGGCGAGAGGTGACGCCGAATGAAGAAATGTACCAATAACCGAACCATGAGCTTCCGGCGGCTGCTCTCGCTGCTGCTGGGGCTTGTGCTGTTTATGGAGCTGCTGCCCGGCGGCTTGACCGTGGTGGGCGACGCGTCCGACGCCGTCACCATCACGGTGGACGGCGCAAAGACCACGCAGGTGACGCTGCCCCAGTCAGGCCGCGTTACGCTGGAGGCCGCCAGCGAGACGGGCGACACGGACTATCAGTGGCAGATACAGCTGGACGGCGACTGGGTGAACATCTACGACGCCACCGCCGCGACCCTGACGCTGACGTATGCCATGGTGTCTCCCGCGCTGGAGGGCGGCAGCGCCGCGGTGCGCTGCGCCGTGGGCGGCGAGAGCGTCTCCGACGCCGTCAGGGTCACTGTTTCCTACGACGTGGAGGCGGACAGCGCCGACCTGAACCGGCAGAAGGAGGCTCTGGCGCAGGGAATGTCTGCGGCGGCTGCGCCCAGGCGCACGCAGCGCCGGTCGCTTCGCAGCAGCGCTCCGGAGTATATCAACGTCACCGTCAACTATCTGGACGCGGTGACCAGCCTGCCCATCTACACTGGCTTCTCCGCTACCATCAAGGGCGGCGAGCTGTACAGTCAGAAGGTGCTGTCCCCCACCTATCTGGGCTATGCACCCTATTGGAACCCCGATGATCCGGACACCACCGACCCCGGCGCGGCTACGGTCAGCGCCCAGAGTCTGGCTCTGTCGGTGGGGGCGGACTACACCGGGGAGACCTACACCGTCAACGTGTACTACAAGGCCATTGCGGTGCCCTATGCCGTCCGCTACTACTTCCAGAACATCAACGACGACATGTACACGGAGAACGTGGACTATTACAGGCAGGACAGAGCCCTGACGGGCACCATCATCGCCAATGACGATCTGAAGCTGGGCGAGGAGCAGGCGAGCGGCTTCACCAAGCTGTATCACTATCCCGAGGCGGTGGCGGCGGACGGCTCCACTGTGTTCGAGTGCTACTACGACCGCAATTACTATCAGGTCAAGCTGGATGCCAACGGCGGCTACGGCTCTGAGCACGTCTACGCCCGCTATGGCACGCCCTTTGTGGCCACTACCCCCACCCGCCACGGCTACCGCTTCGTCGGCTGGGACAAGCTGAACGAAAACGGCGTGGGCGACGGCAAGGTCGACGCGCTGCCCACCACCGTTCCGGCGGAGAACGCCAGCTACATCGCCCTGTGGGTGAGCGCCGACACCACGTACACCGTGGTGTACTGGCTGAAAAACGCAGAGGGCACCGAATATGACTACATGGGCAGCCAGAAGCACAGCGCCGTCGCCGGTCAGGTCGTCTCCGGCGATGCATCGTGGCTCACGGCGGATTCCTACATCTGCGGGCTTACCGAGGACGGCGGACATACCCACAACGAAGGCTGCAAGCCGGAGCTTTTCCGGCATTCCCAATATGAAAAGGCCGATGAGAACGTCACTATTGAGGGCGACGGCTCCACCACGGTGAACATCTACTATACCCGCAAGAGCTACACCCTGCGGTTCTACTACGCCAAGGAGTATGTCCCGGCCAACGACACGGTCAATTCTCCCGCAAATCCCAGCGACACGCCTGTCTATTCCGTGGTGGGCGGCAGCACGCGACCCTTCGGCTCGGGGGACTATGCGCGCCCGCAAAAAGACGGCAAGACGGTCAATGACGTGGAGAGCCTGCTGTATAACGTCCGAAGCGGCGACTGGGGCGTGGTGGCCGAGCTTCCCACCATCCAGCAGCCCACGGGCACAGCGTATACCTACACCCTCGGCACCTATCCCGACGGCGGCGGCTATACCGCCAAGGGCGATCGGTTCCACTATCTGGAATTCACTGTCCCCTACGGCACCGATCTGCTGCACCTGTGGCCCACCGAGGAGGTGTTCGGCCAGATCAAGACGGCGCGAAGCGGCTACAACGCCAACAAAGCGAATGAGCATCTGGGTGAGGGGCAGTGGGGCAACTACGCCTACTTCGCCGGCTGGAACGGCGAGTACAACGTGAAGTACACGCAGGAGAAAATCAACTCCACCATCAAGTGCCTGTATCCTGTGCTGAACGATGACCTGCTCTATGCCGAAAAGCTGATCGGCCAGTGGGGCGATGCGAGCACGGTGAACTTTCTGGGCTTTTTCGACAACGGCGCCGATGTGAAATGGAGCATTCCCCGCCAGTGGATCTATAAGCTCTATGTGGAGGTGCTGCCGGGTCATGAGGAGGATGCGGGCGTGGCAGCGCGCACAGTGGACGGGGTGACGCGGTATTATATGCTCTACGACACCGTCTTTGCCAACGATGACAACAAGGACATCGAGCATCAGACAGACCCTCCCCTGCCGGGCTTTACCTGTATGCGGGATAAGACCGGCGGCAGCGAACCGGAGACAAATGAACCACTGGCCGATGGGCGCGAATCCTACACCGCCAATTTCTACTACAACCGGAACAGCTACACACTCACGGCGCAGAACTACGACGAGATCATCCAGTACAATGACGTGCTGTATCAGGCCGATCTGGATCGCAGGATGTATGATCTCCTGCTGATGCCCTATCCGAAGCCGTTGGAAAAGTATGCGTATGAGCTGGGCGGCTGGTACACCTCCCCCGGCTGCTTCCCGGGCAGTGAGTACGTCCCCGGCAGCACCATGCCGGAGCACGATATCAGCCTGTATGCGAAATGGGAGCCGGTGACATATACCGTCCGCCTGTTCAAGAACCGGAAGGACATGGAGACGTACCAGACCACCGGCAATGAAGCGCTGGTGTACCACACGCAGGTGGTGGATCACGGCTCCACGCTGGGCGAGATAGCCGATCCCACCGATCCGTCGGGGCATGAGTATACCTTTGGCGGCTGGTTCTATGAAAAGAGCGGGAAAAAGGTCGCCCTTACCCCCACTGATACGGCTGTCAAGGAGAATCTGCTGGTATACGCCGAGTGGAGCCATCTCACCGCGCAGCCCTATCTGATCCACTACGTGCTGAAGGAAACGGCTGACGCAGAGTGGAAGAAGCTGCTGGACGACGCGTCCCTGTACAGCCCGCAGGACGGAAAAGCCTACACCGTTACCAATGGCAGCGGAGAGAGCCGTACCTACATCTATTACGCCGGTGAGGGCGGCGGCTACCACCGGCAGATCGCCGCGGACTCCCGCGGCTACGCCAACCAGGGCAGCACCCGCACCTTCTATCCCAAGGCGGGCGATCCTTACAACCAGCTGTACAGCGGCTTCAACAGCGGCTATTATCCCACGCTGGCCAGCCACTCCATCACCATGGAGGAGGACACCCCCTCCAACCCCACCGTCAACGTGTTTACCTTCTACTATGTGCATGCCGCCACGGTGTCCTATAAGGTGGAATACCGGTATCATGGCACAGGTGAGCTGATCGAGTCCGATGCCACCGGTACCGGCTCTGTGGAGAAAGAAACCTCCAAGGCGGTGGTCACAGAGCGCTTCGCGGTGGTGAAGGACTATGTGCCGGACGCCTTCTACAAGCGGCTTGTTCTGGCGGTGGTCGAGGACGGCAACGGTGGCTACATGGGTTCACCGGATAATGTCGTCACCTTCTACTATACCAAAAACATCGAGAATGCCTACTATGCCGTCCACTACATGCTGCAAAATGTGGATGCCGCCACGGACGAGCCGCAGAGCGTGGGACCGGGTATCTATTCCAACTACACCGAGTCCACCGTTTACACCGAGGGCATCAGCGCCATCAACGCCTATATTAACGTCACTCCGCAGACCTTCAGCGGTTTCACCATGCGGGATACGGCGGTGGTGCGCTGGGGCACGGATGATGCGAACAGGCGCGAGGACACGCTCGAAAACGGCACCTTCACCTTTAAGGTGCGCGATGAGGGCACGGAGCTGTACGTGTTCTATACCCGCAACACACAGACCTACACCACCTATTACCTGCGCTACGGCAGCAATCCCCACAGCACGCAGCCGGGCGATGTGCTGCACGCACCTGTGAGCGGCACGGGAAAATACGGTGCGGTGGTCACGGCCGCTGCGGAGTCCATCGACGGCTATAACTGCGTCTCCAACCTCAGCCAGAGCATCGTCCTCCGTCCCGATAACAGCCAGAACGAGATCATCTTCTACTATGAGCCGCTGCAATACACGGTGGAGTACCGCGTGTGGGCGTATGGCGGCGGCACATTGAACAACACGCTGGAGGTGGTGGAGGGCAATAATGCCTTCCGTGGCTCCGTCCCCACCGCCAAGAGCGGCTATACCTTCGTCGGATGGTATCAGGACGCCGCGTGCACCATCCCGGTGGGGGAGAAGGGAACGGTGGATGACGCGACCGGCCAATTGACGCCGGAGCGCAGCGAGCTGCTTCCCGCGCCCCAGACCAACGTGTTCTATGCACGGTTCAAGGCGGTGTACGGCAATGTGACCATCACAAGAGAGGCGACGGAGGATGAAAGCAACGGCGTTGGGACGTATGTGTATCGCCTGACATCCAAGGATAACCCTGCCTATGTGGTGGAGGTGACGGTGCCCGCCGGCGACAGCACCACCGTGTACGACCTGCCCTGCGGCGACTATACGGTGGAGCAGGTGAACAGCTGGTCATGGCGGTATTCTGACCGTGAGCAAACGGTGGAGATCGAAAAAGATGAAACGAAAACCGTGAAGTTTGACGGAGCTGCCGTTAAGAAGAAGTGGCTCACCGGCAGCAGTGCCGCCGTGGTGAACAGAAAGGGGGACTAACGTGGCAGCAAGACTACAAAAGCCGCAAAAAAAGCGCCGTTCGGCGGCGGTGATCGCCGTGGCCGCCGCCGTTGCGCTGGCTTCTGTGGCGGTGGCCTTCATGCTTCGCCGGGCGGAAGTGAAGAGCGATTTTACCCCCGCCGTCGTCACCTGCGCCGTTCACGAAAAGGTCAACGGCGTGGAGGTGACAGGCTCCGCCGCGTCCGGCTCCGTCAAGTCCGATATTACCGCGGAAAACACCGGGAGCACTACGGTGTTCCTGCGTCTGCGGCTCAGCGCCTGCTGGGTGGACGGCACCGGAAAAGTCACCGGAACGCCCTCCGCCCTCCCGAAGATCACGCTGCGGCAGAACTGGCTGGACGGCGGAAACGGGCTGTATTACTATGAGCTGCCCGTGGAGCCGAGACAGAGCACCGCGGTGCTCTGTGAACCTATGCGGATGGGAACCTCTGTTTCGCCCACCGGCGCGGCCGTGTACCAGCAGATAACGGTGTTGGCCGAGGCGGTGCAGGCGCTGCCGGAAAAGGCGGCGCAGGAGGCGTGGGGCGTCACGGTGGAGAATGGACGCATCACAGCGGTAAAGTAAGAAAAAAGTACGCGGAACATGCGTTCCGCGTACTTTTTTCGCTTATTTACGCCCGTAGAGGGTGGTCATGCGGTCGATCTTGGCGGCCAGCTTTTCCGTCAGCTCGCCGGGCAGGAGCCGCCACGTCCAGTTGCCGCCCTGGGTGCCGGGGATGTTCATGCGGTGTCCCTCGCCCAGACCCAGATAGTCCTGCACCTGTGCCACGAACAGCTCCGCCACGCTGGACATGCCGCCCCGTATAACGCCCCAGTGGAAGCCCTCGTCCTCTGTCAGCGCCAGATATTCGGTGGCGTAGGCGATGTCCTCCGGTGCGGCCTCCTGCCGCCACAGCAGCAGGGGACTGTTGTCGTGGGTGCCGGTGTAGCAGATGCAGTGGGGCGTATAGGTGTGGGGGAGGTAGCTGCTGGTGTCGCGGGAGTCGAAGGCAAATTCCAGCACCTTCATGCCCGGCCAGCCGGAGTCGTGCAGCAGCTGCGCCACCTCCGGCGTGGGATAGCCCAGATCCTCCGCGATGAACTCCAGCTGGGGGAACCAGCCGTTGAGCCGGTCGATCAGATCCATGCCGGGACCTGTGACCCAGTGACCGTTTTTGGCGGTGGTCTCGCCGTAGGGCACCGACCAGTAGCTGGCAAAGCCGCGGAAATGGTCGATGCGGATCACGTCATAGAGCTTGCCTGCGCCGTCGATGCGGCGGATCCACCAGCCGAAGCCGTCCTCCCGCATGGCGTCCCAGTCGTACAGGGGGTTGCCCCACAGCTGGCCGTCGGCGGTGAAGTAATCCGGCGGGACGCCGGCCACCGACTTGGGCACCAGTTCCTCGTCCAGCTGGAAGAACTGCGGCTCCGCCCATACGTCGGCGGAATCCAACGACACATAGATGGGCAGGTCGCCGATGATGCGGATGCCCTGTTGGTGTACATAGCTCCGCAGGAGCTCCCACTGGGAGAAGAACAGGAACTGCAGGTAGGTGAAGAACTGCACATCATCGGCCAGCAGCGCTCTGTATTTCTCCAGAACGGCCTCGCTTTTGCGCAGGCGGATGTCCTCGTCCTCCCACTCCGTCCACGCCTTCATGCCGAAGTGCCGCTTGCAGGCCATGTACAGGGCGTAGTCCGGCAGCCAGCGGCTGTTGTCCTCCACAAAGGCGGCCACCTTGTCGGCGTCCCGCTCCCAGCCCCGCTTATAGGCCTTGTGCAGCAGGGCGAAGCGGCTTTCGTAGATCTTGCCGTAGTCCACGTGGCGGGGGTCGCCGCCCCAGTCGCATTTGGTGCATTCGGATTGTTTCAGCAGTCCATCCTTGACAAGCATATCCGGGTCGATGAAATAGGGGTTGCCGGCGTAGGCGGAAAAGCTCTGATAGGGGGAGTCGCCGTAGCTGGTGGGGTTCAGGGGCAGCATCTGCCAGTAGGACTGACCGGCTGCCTTCAGAAAATCGACGAAGTCATAGGCCGCCTTGCCCAGGGTGCCGATGCCGTAGGGGGAGGGCAGGGAGGAGACTGCCATTAAAATACCGCTGCTTCGTTTCATAACTCAACTTCTCTCTTGGATAGGATAAAAATACGGGGACGGGCGTTGTGCCCGCCCCCGGCGTATAAACTGTTTCAGCCCTTGACGGCGCCTGCCGCCACGCCCTTGATGATGTGCTTCTGGCAGCACAGGTAGAAGACGATGACCGGCAGGATGCTCAGCAGGATCAGCGCCATGGTAGCGCCCATGTCCACCTGTCCGTAGCTGCCCTTCAGGTGTTGGATGACGATGGGGATGGTCATATACTTGGTACGATCCAGCACCAGATAGGGCAGCAGGAAGTCATTCCACACCCACATGATTTCCAGCACGCCCACAGAGATGAACGTGGGCTTCATCATGGGCAGAACCACCAGAAAGAAGGTGCGCAGCGGGCCGCAGCCGTCGATTACAGCGGCTTCTTCGATCTCCAGCGGAATCGTCTTGACAAACCCGGAGAACATGAATACCGCCAGTCCCGCGCCGAAGCCCAGGTACACGATAGGTATTGTCCACGGTGTGTTCAATCCGATCTTGGCAAAAGCCATAGAGGTGAAGCTAAAGTAGGGAAGCTTGACCTGCTCGGCGGTACGGGACAGGGTAAACATCACCATCTGGAACGGCACTACCATGGAGAACACGCACAGGTAGTAGATGATCTTGCTGACCAGACTGCCCACGCGGGAGACATACCACGCCGCCATAGACGTACACAGCAGGATCAGCGCTGAGGACGCGAGGGTGATAAACAGACTGTACAGCACCGCCTTGATAAACGGGTAGTTGCCGAAGGTCATGCCCTTGATATAGTTTTGCAGCCCCACGAAGGAGTCCTCGTTGGGGAGGGCGAAGGTCTCCGTGTTCACGGCGGCGTTGCTCTTGAAGGAGTTCATCAGTACGATGAGGA
>ERZ824978.2124-NODE-2124-length-18293-cov-9.216252_pt1 | contig 18293 bp, 21 predicted proteins | sample MGYA00519860_ERZ824978 | MGnify/ENA primary metagenome ERZ824978 (study PRJEB31778, sample SAMEA3449184) | human gut metagenome | biome: human gut; feature: human-associated habitat; material: faeces | place: United Kingdom | collected 2010/2012 ... | reverse complement strand
CACCATGGGCCGCATGCATTCCGATGCGCAGTTCGCCGGCTCCAGCTCCGTCCCCGCGCATGTGGAGATGATGGGCTTCCTGGGCATGGGCAACAACCCCATGGTGGGTGCTACCGTCGCCGTGGCCGTCGCGGTGGAGGAAGCTGTCAAAGCCTGATATACCGTCGTTTACTGGATTTTCGGGGTCGGCGGGCAAAGTGCCCCGGCGCAGTGAAGACCCGGTCGAAAAAATGGCTTTGTCCACATATTACCTGCATTTTTCAAAATGTGGGCAAGGTTAGCAGAAGAAAAGAGAGCATCGCCCTTGCGGCGGTGCTCTCTTTTTGTGTATCAGGATGTGCGGTGCACGGCCTCCGGCTTAGCGGCAGCGGAGGCCGCCTGCAAAGTCAACGATCCAGACGCTCCGACTGGTCGGAATGGGATGAGCCGTTCACAAAGTGCATCTCCGGGTAGATGGAGAAAAGGCGGCCCGTCAGGTGGTCGATCTTCCGGAGAAGAAAGCGGTCTGTTTTGAGCAGTCTGCTCTTGCGCTGGATCTGGTGGCGCAGACAGTCGATCAGATAATAAGCCTCAAGAGCATCGTGCGACGTGAAGTGACGCGGCGAGTCAGACATGATTTCACCCCCTTCCGAGGGGTATGTTAGCACATTTCCGAAAAAGTGGCAAGTACCATACACAAATGCGCAGCCCGCACACAAAGCACCCCCGGCCACCGGCCGGGGGTGCTTTTATGTGCGTATGTACGTCAGCACTTGCCGAAGAAACCGCACAGCAGCTTCAGCAGGGAAGCGCAGTCGAAATTGCAGAACATACTGTGACCTCCTATGTGTAGTGTCCCTTGCAAGGATGGGTACATTGTAACCGTTTTGTAACCTTTTTGCAAATGCAATGATTTCCAGCTACAAGATCAGCAGCAGCCCGATGGCGATGAGCAGCTCCTCGTCTGCCTTTTGCTTGGAGAGGTAGAACAGGAGGAAGAGGAGCAGCAGGTCGCCTGCGTCCAGATCGCCCAGATGCAGCTTGCCGAGAAGGTCGTTGAAAAAACCGCGCTCCGGCGCACCCTGGGGCGGCGGAGGAGGTGGTGGTGGAGGGCTGCCGTTCGGACGCGGCGGCGGGGGAGGCGGTGCATCGTCAAACGGCACGCGGGCGTAATTGCCGTCATCGCCCCTGACATAGCGGTTATACAAGCAAACCACCGCCTTCCGTGAGAAAACGCTTGCCGATGCAGATCAGGCGGGCCAGCTTGGCGGCCCGCTCCACCTTTTCCTGCTTACCGTCCTTCAAAAACGGACGGAGGGCGTAAAGAAGCTGGGTAGTCTGGCTGTTGTCCCGGGAAAACTCCTGTATGAGGGGCAGAAATTTTGCGATGAGCTGTGGGTCGATGCTGGACATCGGCGCAGGCGGGGCAGGTGCAGCCGGCGGCGGTGGCGACGGCGCGGCGGTCTGCTGTCCGCCGCTGCCGCCGGAGAGCTGCTGGGCCAGCTGCATGATGCGGGCCATGCTGTCGGGATCGGACAGCAGCGTATTCAGTTTTTCGTTGATGTCGTCCACGCCGCCGCCTCCCTTGTGGTCGTATTATTGCTGAAGCCTGTTTTCCAGCCGCTGCACCAGCTCCGCACCCTGAGGGCTGGACAGCACCTGCGAGAGCATGGCGGACAGGGCCGACATATCCCCCATAGCGGCCTGCTGCGCCGCCCTGCCCAGCGCAGCGCTGTCGCCGCCGGACAGCATCCGCAGCAGCGTCTGCCCGTCCTGGGACTGCATGACGGACTTCAGGGCACGGGGATCGCTTTTCAGCTTGTTCATAATATCCTGTTCGTTCATATATGTGACCTCCTTATGGGGTTCGTTACAGCCATATTCTATGACGTAGGCGCAGAAAAAGTGCCTGTCCGCGTTGGCGGGCAGGCACTTTGCAGCGGATGATATTATTCCTCCGAAAGGCTTAGGTGGTCAAACAGCAGCACCAAACCGGCCATGTCCTTTTGGCTCACCCGGTAGCGCATATTACCCACCACGGCGTAGCCATCGCCGGAAAGGAGAATGGTCTCGGTGTCGCAGCCGTCAGCAAAGACGAACAGCGTATAGGTCGCGGCGACGCTGCTGTTCAGGCTGCCGTCCGATGGCAGCGGGCAGCGAAGATGGGCGGAATAGAGCCAGTGAAGCGCTTCCTCCATCAGCGCCGTGTCGGTCTGCCTGTCCAGCGTGTATTGCCAGTTGTGGAGGGTAGGCTCCGGGGCAAAAACACTGATATATTTGACAAGATTGACGGACTGCACATCCTCGAATGCGGCGGGAAGATGCATCGCTCTGTCTACCCGGCGGGGCATCAGGTACAGCAGCAGCGCTGCGGCCACAGCGGCAGCGATGGCGCAGCTGATAATGAGCCGTTTCTTTTTCTGCCTGGTCACAATACCACGATCCTTTCTGAAGTACTTGAGAAAATAGTAGCAGACTGTACTGCAAAAATCGTTACAAAGCGGAAACAAAGCAGCATGGCGGGCATGGTTATGCAGGATATTCTGCATATTCATTCTGTATAAAAACTTGTAAATAGTTGTAAACGGGTGTGGAATGTGCTATAATTGCAATTTGAAAAAACTTGAAACGGCGGATGCCTTTGCGCCGCCGGAGGAGCGAAGGACGGTAAAAGGAATTGATCTTGGAGACCATACAGAGTCCGGCGGATGTGAAGCACCTGTCAGATGCGGATACGGAGCGTCTTTGCGGCGAGCTGCGCCGGTTTTTGGTGGAGAAGGTGTCCCGCACCGGCGGGCATTTGGCGTCAAATTTAGGGGCGGTGGAGCTGACCGTGGCCATCCATCGGGTGTTCGACACCGCCAGTGACCGGCTGGTGTTCGACGTGGGACACCAGTGCTATGTCCACAAGGCGCTGACCGGGCGGCGGGAGCTGTTCGGCACGCTGCGGCAGTTCGGCGGGCTATCGGGCTTTCCCAAGCCCTATGAGAGCCAGCACGACGCCTTTATGGCGGGTCATGCGTCGGACTCCGTGTCCGTGGCGCTGGGCATGGCCCGGGCACGGACGCTGCTGGGCCAGGATTACCATGTGCTGGCGGTGATCGGCGATGGCGCGCTGGGCGGTGGCCTCAGCTTTGAGGGATTGAACGACGCTGGCGGCAGCGGTGAACGGCTCATCGTGGTGCTGAATGACAACGGAATGTCTATCGATGCCAATGTGGGCGGGCTGTCACGGCACTTGTCCAAGGTGCGTACCACGACGGAGTATTACGAGTTCAAAAGGAAGTACCGGGAGGCGCTGTCGCGGCTGCCGGGCGGCAGTGCGCTGTACGGACTGAGCCACGAGGTAAAGACGGCGCTGAAAAAGTCGCTGCTGTCGCCCGTAAGCACCATGTTCGAGGACATGGGGTTTGCCTATATGGGGCCGGTGGACGGCCACGATGTGGCGAGGCTCACCGCTGTATTGCAGGCGGCGCGGGAGGAAAAACGGCCCGTGCTGGTACACGTTCACACGGTGAAGGGCAGCGGCTACGAGCCGGCGCAGCGCGAGCCGGAGCGGTTTCACGGTGTAGGGCCGTTTGACCCGGCGACCGGGCGGGAGAAAAAAGCGGCGGGGGAGACGTTTTCCTCCGTGTTCGGCCAGACACTGACATCTTTGGCCCGGGAGGATGAGCGCGTGTGCGCCATCACCGCCGCCATGGGAGAAGGCACGGGGCTGACCGGCTTCGCCTGTATGTTCCCCCGGCGGTTTTTCGACGTGGGCATTGCCGAGGGCCACGCGGTGGCGATGGCCGGCGGCATGGCCAAGCAGGGCCTGACCCCGGTGTTCGCCGTGTATGACAGCTTCCTGCAGCGTGGCTACGATATGCTGGTGCAGGACGTGGCGCTGGAGAAGCTGCACGTGGTGCTGGGCGTGGATCGCTGCGGCCTGGTGGGCGCGGACGGTGAGACGCACCACGGCTGCATCGATTATCTGCCGCAGATACCGGGGATGACGGTATATGCCCCGGCCAGCTTCGCGGAGCTGCGGCGTATGCTGCGGCGGGCAGTGCTGGAGGAAAAAGGGCCGGTGGCCGTGCGGTATCCCCGGGGCGGGGAGTGCGGCTATCAGGGCGACTGCGGCGGCGGGAGCGTAACGGTGTTCGGCGGCGGCAAGACTGCTGTCGTGACATACGGTATCCTGACAGGGCAGGCGCTGGCGGCGGCGGAGCTGCTGAAGGGGGAAGGCATCGACCTCCGGGTGGTGAAGCTGAACCGTGTCGCGCCGCTGGACGCGGAGGCGATCTGCGCGGCCCTGGCAGGCGCGTCGCATATCGTCGTGGCGGAGGACCAGCTCCGGACCGGCTGTGCCGGAGAGCGGCTGGCCGCGGTGCTGGCGGAGCGCGGCATACAGGCGAAGCTGCTGCTGCGGAATGCAGGCAGCGTGCTGCCGTCCCAGGGGACGGTATCTGAGCTGTGGCAGGCGCTGGGGCTGGACGCCCAGGGCATCGCCCTGGCGGTCAGGGAGGTATTGCATGAGTAAGAAAATACGGCTGGACGTGCTTTTGACGGAGCGCGGCCTGTGTGAGAGCCGGCAGAAGGCCCAGACCACCATCATGGCGGGGCTGGTGTTCGTGGACGGACAGCGCTCAGACAAGCCCGGCACGCCGGTGGCGGAGGATGCCGCCGTGGAGGTGCGCGGCCATGCGCTACGGTATGTGAGCCGGGGTGGCCTGAAGCTGGAGAAGGCCATGGCTACTTTTCCCATCACGATAGAGGGCAAGATCTGCGCCGACATCGGCGCGTCCACCGGCGGGTTTACGGACTGTATGCTGCAGAACGGCGCGGCCAGGGTCTACGCGGTGGATGTGGGCTATGGACAGCTGGACTGGAGGCTGCGCAGTGACCCGCGGGTGGTGTGTCTGGAGCGCACCAACGCCCGCTACCTCACCCGTGAGGAGATCCCTGAGGAGCTGGCCTTTGCGTCCATCGACGTGAGCTTCATCTCCCTGAAGCTGATTTTCCCGGCACTGTACGGGCTGCTGCGGGAGGACGGCGAGATCGCCTGTCTGATCAAGCCGCAATTCGAGGCAGGACGGGAAAAGGTGGGGAAGAAAGGGGTCGTCCGCGACCCGAAGGTGCATCTGGAGGTGCTGGAAAACTTCCTTATTCATGCAAAGGAAAATGGCTTTACAGTGCTTGGTATTACATATTCTCCTATCCGAGGACCGGAGGGGAACATCGAATATTTGGGTTATTTGAAAAAGAACGGGGGCGCGGACTGCATCCCCGATCTGAGGGCGTTGGTAGACGCCTCGCACAGCGATTTGAAGGAGGCGCACGGGGAAGCATGAAGCGAGTGATCTTATGCCCCAATCCCTATCGGGACAGCGAATTGAAGGTGGCCAAGCGCTCCAAGGAGATTTTGGAGGGCATCGGCTTTGAAACGGTGGTGTGTCTGCCGTTCAGTAGGGAGGGCCACGACGACCAGCTGGGCGTGCCCATCCGGCAGCTGCAGCAGGAGATCAAACGGGCCGACCTGCTGATCGCCTTCGGCGGCGATGGCACGATCCTGCACCTGGCCCGGACGGTGGCGCTCCACGGCGTGCCGGTGCTGGGCATCAACCTGGGCAGCCTGGGCTTTATGTCCGAGCTGGAGCAGAACGAGCTGGAGCGGCTGCATGATCTGAAGGACTGGTCCTTCAGCGTGGAGTCACGGATGATGCTGGATGTGACGGTGCTGCGGGACGGCAAGCCGGTCTACAACAACATCGCCCTGAACGACGGCGTGATCTCCAAGGGCAGCGTGGCCCGCGTGGTGCGGCTGGACGTGGCCACGGAGGAGGGACGGTTGACGAAGATCACCGGCGACGGCGCGATCGTCTCCACACCCACCGGGTCTACCGGCTATTCCCTGGCCGCAGGCGGGCCTATCGTCGAGCCTACGGCCCGCAATCTGCTGCTGACGCCTATCTGCCCCCACTCCACCCGGGCCAGCAGCTATGTGCTGTCGCCGGACCACACCATCACCATCGAGGCGGCGGATGCCAACCGGAAGTTTGTGTATCTCTCCGTAGACGGCGGCAAGGCCTTTTCTCTGAAAAACGGCGACAAGGTGCGGGTGCGGCAGTCCAGGTTCGTCACAAAGCTGGTGCGGCTGAGCAAGAAGAGCTTCTGCGAAATACTGGATTCCAAAATGGGCATGGAGGTACTGAAGCATGAAAAATGACCGGCAGTCCATGATCTTACAGGTCGTCGAGGAGGAGACGGTGGAGACCCAGGAGCAGCTGATGCAGCTTTTGGCCCAACGTGGGTTCGCCTGCACCCAGGCGACCGTGTCCCGGGACATCAAACAGCTGCACCTTCTGAAGGTGCCGGACGGACGCGGGAACTACCGCTATGCCGTGTCGGAGCAGAAAACGCGGCTGAACTTCGAGGAGAAGCTGCGTACCATCTTCCGGGAGTGCGTGCTGACGGTGGAAAATGCACAGAATCTGGCCGTTCTGAAAACGCTGAACGGTATGGCCAACGCGGCGGCCGTTGCATTGGACAATATGGAGGGCACGGACATCGTGGGGACGCTGGCCGGCGACGATACGGTGCTGCTGGTGTTCCACGACAGCAGTCACGCGGTGGATTTTTGTGAGCAGGTGCGGCAGATGCTGCACTGAGGAGGGCTTTACATGCTGGAGTTGCTGCACATCGAGAATATTGCCATCATTCAGGAGGCGGACATCTCTTTCGAGGGGGGCTTCAATGCGCTGACCGGCGAGACGGGCGCGGGTAAGTCCATCGTCATCGACGCACTCAGCGCCGTGTTGGGGCAGCGCACCAGCCGGGAGCTGATCCGCACCGGCGCGGACAAGGCCTTTGTGAGCGCTGCATTTTCCGGTGTGGACGCGGCGCTGACGGAGGAGCTGGGTATCGCACCGGAAGCGGACGGCACACTGCTGCTGCAGCGGGAGATACACAGCGACGGAAAGAACGTCTGCCGGGTCAACGGACGGCCTGTCACGGTGAGCCAGTTGAAAGCACTGGGTGGACGGCTGCTGAATATCCATGGGCAGCACGACGGACAGGCGCTGTTGGATGAGGAGCAGCATCTGGTGTATCTGGACAGCTTTGGGAAGACGGAAAGCCTTTTAGCTGCATACGATGAGAAGTATAAACACTTTACAGAGATCAAACGGCAGATACAGACCCTTGAGATGGACGAAGCGGAAAAAGAGCGCCGCGTGGACACGCTGCGCTATCAGATCGAGGAGCTGCGACGGGCAAAGCTGCGGCCCGGCGAAGAGGAGGAGCTGAACAGCCGCCGGGGGCTTCTGCGTAACGCGGAGAAGTTTCTGTCGGCGGCAGCGGAGGCGGACTACGCCCTCAACGGGGATGATAACGGCGGCGGTGCGCTGAGCGCGCTGCGGCAAGCCCACGACGCGCTGGGCGGTGTGCGGCATCTGGACGATGGCTTCGGCCAGCTCTATGAGCGGCTGGGCGAGCTTTACAGCGAGGCGTACGACATCGCCGCCGGTGTGGAGGACAAGCGCAGTGAGCTGGACGTCTCGCCCGGTGAGCTGGATCGGGTGGAGGGACGGCTGGATCAGCTGTACCGCCTGAAGAAGAAGTACGGCGCGACGGTGGAGGATATGCTGGCGTATCAGGCGCGCTGCGAGGCGGAGCTGGAGCAGATCGAATATGCCGGCGATACGCTGGCGCGTTTGGCCGGGGAGCTGACGGCGGCGGAGCGTGATGCCCGTCAGGCGTCGCAGGCGCTGTCCGAAGCGCGGAAAACGGCGGCAGAGCGCCTCAGCGCACAGATTTTAGAGGAGCTGCGGCAGCTGGACATGGACAAGATCCGCTTTGCGGTGGATTTTGCGGAAAAACCGCTGGACAGCGACGGCGCGGACACGGTGCGGTTTCTCATGTCCGCCAACGTGGGTGAGGAGCTGCGGCCTATCCACAAGATCGCGTCCGGCGGCGAGCTGGCCCGCATCATGCTGGCCATGAAAAATGTGCTTTCCGAGCAGGACAAGGTGTCTACCCTGGTGTTCGACGAGGTAGACACCGGCGTCAGCGGCCGTGCCGCCCAGAAGGTGGCAGAGAAGATGGCCCGAATCAGCCGAAGTAAGCAGGTGCTGTGCGTGACACATCTGCCCCAGCTGGCCGCCATGGCCGACACCCACTTCTCCGTGGAAAAGGGGGAGCGGGACGGACGTACCTATACAGAGGTACGGCGGCTGGACCGGGGGCAGCGGCGGCAGGAGCTGGCGCGGCTCACAGGCGGCAGCCACGTGTCTCAGACTATGCTGGACGGTGCGGAGGAACTGCTGGCCCAGGCGGAGGCGTTCCGGCAGGGACTATGAAATATTTTTTCTTAACGTGAAAAATAGAGGTTGACAAACGGGGAAAATCTGCTACAATAACCTCAACTTGATACCGCAACAGCGATGAAAGGAAGAAGTAGCACGCTTCTGCGCCTGCCAAGAGAGCCTCCGGGTGGTGTAAGGAGGAGAGGGCGGACCGTGTGAATACATCCTGGAGCAGCCTCCCGAACTTCTGAATGGATCAGTAGGGTTGTGTCGGGTTCGCCCGTTACAGCGATAGGGTGTGACTGCACCCGATGAGGCCGTATTCGTGAGGACACGGCGAAGATGAGGTGGTACCGCGATCGTTTATATCGCCCTCTGTCCAGGGACAGGGGGCGTTTGTTTTTTCCCTGACAAATACAACTGATGAGAATATAAGAAAGGAAATAAAACTATGGGTATTTATGAGGAACTGGTGGCCCGCGGACTGATCGCACAGGTCACCAACGAGGAAGAGATCCGAGAGATGGTCAACAACGGCAAGGCCACGTTCTACATCGGCTTTGACTGCACGGCGGACTCTCTGCACGTAGGTCATTTTATGGCGCTGTGTCTGATGAAGCGTCTGCAGATGGCGGGCAACAAGCCCATCGCCCTGATCGGCGACGGCACGACACTGATCGGCGACCCCTCCGGCCGTACCGATATGCGCCAGATGCTCACCGAGGAGACCATCAAGTACAATGCGGAGTGCTTCAAGCGTCAGATGGAGAAGTTTATCGACTTTTCCGACGGCAAGGCGCTGATGCTGTATAACTCCGAGTGGCTGAAGCCCCTGAACTATATCGAGCTGCTGCGCGAGGTAGGCGGCTGCTTCAGCGTCAACAATATGCTCCGTGCCGAGTGCTACAAGCAGCGTATGGAGAAGGGCCTGAGCTTCCTGGAGTTCAACTACATGATCATGCAGAGCTACGACTTCTACTACATGTTCCAGCATTACGGCTGCAATATGCAGTTCGGCGGCAATGACCAGTGGAGCAATATGCTGGGCGGTACGGAGCTGATCCGTAAGAAGCTGGGCAAGGATGCCCACGCCATGACCATCACCCTGCTGCTGAACTCCGAGGGCAACAAGATGGGCAAGACCGCCAAGGGCGCCGTGTGGCTGGATCCCAACAAGACCAGTCCCTTCGAGTTCTTCCAGTACTGGCGCAACGTGGGCGATGCCGACGTGCTGAAGTGCATCCGTATGCTGACATTCCTGCCGCTGGAGGAGATCGACAAAATGGACAAGTGGGAAGGCTCTCAGCTCAACGAGGCCAAGGAGATCCTGGCCTATGAGCTGACGAAGCTGGTCCACGGCGAGGAGGAGGCCGAGAAGGCCAAGGCCGCGTCCCGTGCGCTGTTTGCCGGTGATGGCGACACGGAGCATATGCCCACCACCGAGCTGACCAACGACGATTTCGGCGGCGGCGCGATCGACGTACTGACGCTGCTGGTGAAGTGCGGTCTGGCCGCCTCCAAGGGCGAGGCCCGCCGGCTGGTGCAGCAGGGCGGCGTCACCGTCAACGACGCTAAGGTGGACGCTATCGAGACGACCTTCGGCTGCGAGCAGTTTACCGGCGAGGGCGTGATCATCAAGAAGGGCAAGAAGGTGTTCCACCGGGCCGTTTTGGTGTAAGCGCCGCATTACTTCCGTATATGATGTTACCATCATATGTAATCTCCATCTTTGAGAAAAGCCGCGGCAGAGCCGCGGCTTTTCTCCGCCTATAAAGGTTTTTCCCGGGAAAACCGTTGCATAACGGCGGGAAGTATACTATAATATGCCGCAGTGTGCAAATTCTGAGAAAATGAGTGATACAGTATGAAGACCCATGATTTCTATTTCGAGCTGCCGCCGGAGCTTATCGCCCAGACCCCGCTGGAGCGGCGGGACGGATCGCGACTGCTGGTGCTGGACAAGACCACAGGTGAGACGGAGCACCGGCATTTCTACGACCTGCCGGAGTATCTGCACCCCGGCGACTGCCTGATCCTGAATAACTCCCGGGTGCTGCCGGCCCGGCTGCTTGGACACCGTGTGCCTGGCGGCGGTGCGTGCGAGATCCTGCTGCTCATCGACAAGGGCGACAATGTTTGGGAATGCCTGGTGCGGCCCGGCAAGAAGCTGCGGAAGGGCGCGCGGGTATCCTTCGGCGACGGCGAGCTGACGGCGGAGATCGTGGACGAGCTGCCCGACGGCAACCGGCTGGTGCGGTTTGAGTACCAGGGCATCTTCCTGGAGGTACTGGAGCGGCTTGGCAAAATGCCCCTGCCGCCGTACATCAAGGAGGAGCTGCAGGACAGCGAGCGGTATCAGACGGTGTACTCCAAGGTCAACGGCTCGGCGGCTGCACCTACGGCGGGGCTGCACTTCACGCCGGAGCTGCTGGAGCAAGTACAGGCAATAGGTGTAAAGGTCGGATACGTTACACTTCACGTAGGCCTCGGCACGTTCCGCCCCGTGAAGGAGGAGGAGATCACCGACCACGATATGCACAGCGAATACTGCGTGATACCACAGGAGACGGCAGATCTCATCAATGAGACGAAGAAAAACGGCGGGCGGGTCATCTGCGTGGGCACGACCAGCTGCCGCACCATCGAAAGCTGGGCCGGTGAGGACGGCACGATGACCGCCACCGGCGGCTGGACGAATATTTTCATCTATCCGGGCTATCGGTTCAAGGTGATGGACGCGCTCATCACCAACTTCCACCTGCCGGAGTCCACGCTTATCATGCTGGTATCGGCGCTGGCGGGCCGGGAGCATATTCTGGCGGCCTACGAGGAGGCTGTAAAGGAGCGCTACCGCTTCTTCTCCTTCGGTGACGCCATGTTTATCCATTGACGGGAGGAAGCAAATGTTCAAAGTCATTAAAAAGCAGGGCCGCGCCCGGCGCGGTGTGTTCACCTGCGCCCACGGCGGCGAGGTACAGACACCCGTTTTCATGAACGTGGGCACACAGGCTGCCATCAAGGGCGGCGTCAGCGCCCTTGACCTGAAAAACGAGCTGGGTACGCAGATAGAGCTGTCCAACACCTACCACCTGCACCTGCGGCCAGGCGACGATGTGGTGCGGGCCATGGGCGGTCTGCATAAGTTCATGCGCTGGGACGGGCCGATCCTGACGGACTCCGGAGGGTTTCAGGTGTTCTCCTTAGCCGGACTGCGGAAGATCAACGAGGAGGGCGTTACCTTTGCCAGCCATCTGGACGGCCACCGTATCTTTATGGGTCCGGAGGAGAGTATGCGCATCCAGTCCAACCTGGGCAGCGACATCGCCATGGCCTTTGACGAGTGCGTGGAAAACCCCGCGCCCTACGACTACGCAAAAGCCAGCTGTGAGCGGACGCTGCGGTGGCTGGAACGGTGCAAAAAGGAGCATGACCGGCTCAACGCACTGCCGGACACGGTGAACCCAGGGCAGATGCTGTTCGGCATCAACCAGGGCGCGACATACCGGGATCTGCGGATATGGCATATGCAGCAGATTGCCAAGCTGGACTGCGACGGCTACGCCATCGGCGGGCTGGCGGTGGGCGAGCCGACGGAGGTGATGTATGACATCATCGACGCGGTGGAGCCGTATATGCCGGCGGACAAGCCCCGGTATCTCATGGGTGTGGGAACGCCCAGCAACATCATCGAGGCCGTGGCCCGGGGCGTGGACTTTTTCGACTGTGTCATGCCCGCCCGGAACGCCCGCCACGGAAAGCTGTTCACCTGGAGCGGGACGCTGAACATCAAGAACGCCAAGTACAAGCTGGACGGCGGCCCTATCGACCCGGAGTGCGACTGCCCGGTGTGCCGGAATTTCAGCCGGGCGTACCTGCGCCATCTGTTTACGGCGGAGGAGATGCTGGGGATGCGGCTGGCGGTGATGCACAACCTGTACTTCTACAACAAGCTGACCCAGCGCATCCGCGACAGCCTGGATAACAATACATTCGATGAGTTCCGGGCCGTTTACAGTAAAAAACTGGCGGAGAAGGCGTGAAACCTCTTGCCAAACGGTGAAGAACTATGTATAATAGGGCTAATTTGATTATAAAGGAGTAACGTTCCATGATTCAGATCGCTTACGCAACTGCTGCCGGCTCCACCGCCGCCACCGGCGGTATGGGTTCTACCGTATTGATGATCGTCCTGATGATCGCCATCTTCTACTTCCTGATGATCCGCCCCGAGAACAAGCGGAAAAAGCAGGCTGAAGAGATGCGCAGTTCTCTGAAGAAGGGCGATTGGCTGACCACCATCGGCGGTGTGTATGGCCGTGTCGTGGCCATCACCGACCGCACCGTGGTCATCGAGACCAGCGAGGACCGCGTCCGCGTGGAGTTCCTGAAGTCTGCTATCGGCCAGGTCGGTACGCTGGACGAGCAGGCTGCCGCCCAGCAGCGCCCCGCCAAGAAGGACAAGAAGGCGGACAAGGCCCAGGAAGCTCCCGCTGTGGAGGAGAAGGCCTCCGAGGAGACCGACAGCACTGACGCCGAGTGATTTCTGCATAAAATAAGACCTTCCCTGCATAGGTTGTGGTACAGCCGACAGGGGAGGTCTTTTTATGTCTTGGAAGGAATTGGCGGGAAAGGGAACGTGGTTGGGCATGGCTGCGGCGGCCGCGGTGCTGTTGGTACTGCTGGGTGTCGCGTCGCTGCTGCTGTTGCGGGGCGTCATACCGGAAAGCGCCATACCTGCGGCAGCGTACATCAGTGCGGCAGCAGCCTGCTTTTTCGGCGGGCGCATTGCCGTCAGGGGCGGTGAGGGCGGACCGCTGCCCCGGGCGCTGGCGGTGTCCGCCTGCGTCTACGGGGCGATGTGGCTCACAGTGCTGGGCGGCGATGCACAGGTGTCCTTCGGCCAAAACGGATTGTGGCTCACGGCCGCTGTTTGGGGCGGAGGGACGCTGGCCGGGATCATGGGGCAGGGGAAACGCAGGAGAAAGACCGTGCCGAGGGGGAAGCGCCGTGTGGTCGACAAACGGCGGAAACGGGCGGTGACATAAAGCAAAGCATAGTTAAAATAACGAAATTGCATTTTTCACCGGAAAATAACTTGACGCTGGAGCGCACTGTATCAGTAAGATGCGCTCCGGCGCTTTTTTCTATATGTGGTGCTTGTCGTGGCCGCTATTTCCCACATATCGCCGTTTCGTCAATGTGCCAGTGCCGGCAATACCAATCGGTTTATAAGGTTTACATAATAGTGTTTACATAACATTTTGACATAATTTACAAAAAAACTGCTTTTACGAAATAAGGCTTGCGAATTTGGTGATTTTGCCATATATTTATAAGTGCATTCGGCGCTTCTATTCCGACAGCTTGACTCATAGGCTGTGGTGAGGTGAGCCGATGAAGCTGCAACATCGCCGGACGCGTCTGACCAAGCCGCCCCAGACGCGAGCATGGCTTTTGTGTCTATTTTTTGCTGCCGGCATTTTGGCCGGTTTTTTGGCGCGGCGCACCGTGAAGTCGGACGACCTGTTGGCGTTGGGCAGTTATTTCAGCGATTATGCGGCGCTGACAGCACAGCAGCCGGCGGACATCATCAGTGTGGTATGGGCTTACCTGCGCTACCCTGCGGCGGCGTTTCTGTTAGGCTTTACAGCCTGGGGCGTTATGCTGCTGCCGCTGCTGTGTACGGCGCAGGGGTTCTTTTTGTCTTTCAGCGTACACTGCTTTGCCGCCTCTTTGGGGCGCGGCGGGGTAACGCTGGCGCTGGCGGCGCTGGGCCTGCGGTGTCTGTTCGTGCTGCCGTGTCTTTTGGTCACGGCGTCTGACAGCTTTCAGTCCGCCTGGTGCCGCGCGGAAAAGCAGAAGCCGGAGCATAGAGACCGACGGCGTCTGATGTTGTGTTTGTTTGTGCTGCTGACCGGTACGGTGGCCGAGTGCGCCCTTGTACCGAAGCTGTTTGCGCTGCTGCTGCCGCGCATAGCATAAGAAGATCAGGTAGAGAGGAGTGAGCTATATGGCAGACTATATTGCGGCGTATCAGACCTATTTGGCCCAGGAGAAGCATGCGTCCGCCAATACCCTCAGCTCCTACATACGCGATTTGAACCAGTTCCGCACATGGCTTTTGGGCAGCGGCATCACGGATCTGCGGAAGGTGAAAAAGGAAGTCATCAACGAGTATCTGCTCCACATGACGCAAATAGGCAAGAGTCCCGCCACCGTCACCCGATCCACCGCCTCCATCAAGTCCTTTTACGCCTACCTGCTGCAATCCGGCGCGATCAAGGCCAACCCCGCCAAGTCCGTGGCCGCCATGAAGGTAGAGCGCAAATACCCGGAGATCCTGACGAACCGGGAGGTGGAGCTGTTCCTGGAGCAGCCCAAGTGCGTGGACGAAAAGGGCTTCCGCGATCATGCCATGCTGGAGCTCCTGTATGCCACCGGCATCCGTGTCAGCGAGCTGATCGGGCTGAACGTGGAGGATGTGAACCTGTCCGCCGGTTTTATCCGCTGCACCAGCCGCGGCAAGGAGCGCATCGTGCCGCTGTACCATACCGCCGTAAAGGCGCTGGAGGACTATGTCCGGAACATCCGTCCCCGCATCATCGCCGACGAGGAGGAGCACGCGCTGTTCGTGAACATGAACGGTGAGCGTATGAGTCGCCAGGGCTTTTGGAAAATCATCAAATACTATCAGGAAAAGGCGGAAATTGACAAGGACATCACACCCCACACGCTGCGGCACTCCTTCGCCGTACACCTGCTGGAGAACGGCGCAGACCTGCGGTCCATCCAGGAGATGCTGGGGCACGCCGACATCAGCTCCACCCAGATCTATACCCACGTGGTCAAAAAACAGCTGAAGGATGTCTACAACAAGGCCCATCCCCGCGCCTGAGCATATACACCGCCCGATTAGGCCGTCTGACACAGGCAAAACCATGTGTTTTCTTGTGTCAGGCGGCCTTTGTCCGGGCGGTTTCTTGTTGCTATTTTGGCGTAGGTTTGGTATAATACGATCAAAGTATGGGGTGGAGGAGCGTCTATGCGTATTTTGGGCATCGATCCGGGCATCGCCATCGTAGGCTTCGGGTTGATCGAGTCAGACCGCGGAAATATGCGGATGCTGCAATATGGTGCTGTTACCACCGAGGCAGGGCTGCCGCTGGCCACGCGGCTGGTGCAGATCGAGGATGATATGCGCGCGCTGATCCGGCAGCTTCAGCCCGATGAGATCGCTATAGAGGAGCTGTTCTTCAGCAAGAACATCACCACCGGTATTGCCGTGGCCCATGGGCGCGGTGTGGTGCTGTGCACGGCGGAGCGGCTGGGCATACCCATTTTTGAGTATACGCCCATGCAGGTGAAGCAGGCGGTGGTGGGCTATGGTCTGGCAGAGAAGCGGCAGGTCATGGACATGACCAGGCGACTGCTGAAGCTGAAGGCCGTTCCGAAGCCGGATGACGCAGCGGATGCGCTGGCTATCGCCATCTGCCACGCCCGCAGTGCCACCAGCCTGCTGCGGCGAAAAGACCCCAACGTGAAGGAGACCGTGTGATATGTTTTACTATGTAAGCGGCCCGGTGGCGGACATCGAGCCGGGTCTGGCGGTCATTGACTGCGGTGGCGTGGGCTATGCCTGCGCCACCACCAACTATACGCTGTCCCGGCTGAAAAAGGGAACGCCCGCCAAGCTGTATACATATCTCAACGTCCGCGAGGACGCCATGGAGCTGTTCGGCTTTGCGGATCAGAGCGAGCTGCGGAGCTTCAAGCTCCTGATCTCCGTGTCCGGTGTCGGTCCTCGGGCCGCGCTGGCCATTCTGTCCGCCGTCACGCCCCAGCAGCTGGCGTTGGCGGTGGTCGCCGGTGACGAGAAAGCCCTGACCGCAGCCAACGGCATCGGCAAAAAGATCGCCCAGCGGGTGATCCTGGAGCTGAAGGACAAGCTGGCTGCTGAGGAAGCCGTTGTCTCCGGCAAGGGCAGCGTTCCCGTGACAATCGGCGGTCTGCCTCACAGTAAAAAGAGCGAGGCCACGGCGGCTCTGGCGGTGCTGGGCTACGGCAGCGCGGAGATCGCCGCCGCGCTGAAGGGTATCGACATGGATGCGCTGTCACTGGAGGATATTATCCGGCAGGCGCTGAAGAAAATGATGAAGTAGGGGAGTGGCGTACATGAGCATTGATTTCGGAGCAGAGCTGTACGAAGAACCCATCGTGTCCAAGACACTTCTCAGCGAAGACACAGGAGAGACGTCGCTGCGCCCCAAAACGCTGAAAGAGTATATCGGACAGGAGAAAGCCAAGCAGAACCTGTCCATCTTTATTGAGGCCGCACGGCGGCGCACGGAGGCGCTGGATCACGTGCTGCTCCACGGCCCTCCGGGACTGGGCAAGACCACACTGGCGGGCATTATCGCTCAGGAGATGGGCGTCAACATCCGCATCACCTCCGGCCCGGCCATCGAGAAGCCCGGTGATCTGGCGGCGCTGCTGACCAATCTGAGCGAAAATGACATTCTGTTTGTGGATGAGATACACCGCCTGAACCGGGCGGTGGAGGAGATCCTGTACCCGGCCATGGAGGACTACGCCATCGACATCATCATCGGCAAAGGCCCGTCCGCCAACTCCATCCGGCTGGATCTGCCAAAGTTTACCCTGATCGGCGCTACCACACGGGCCGGATCACTGTCCGCGCCGCTCCGTGACCGCTTTGGTGTCACATTACGGCTGGAGCTGTATACGCCGGAGGAGCTGCAGGAGATCGTCAAGCGCAGCGCCGGGATACTGGATGTGGCCATCGAGCCGGACGGCGCAATGGAAATCGCCAAACGCTCCCGGGGAACACCCCGTATCGCCAACCGTATGCTGCGCCGCGTCCGGGATTTTGCCCAGGTGGTGGCGGACGGCGTCATCACCAAGGATGTGGCGGACAAGGCGCTGCTGGCACTGGAGGTGGACGCGCTGGGCCTGGACAACGTGGACCGGCGTATGCTGCGGGCCATTATTGAGAACTACGGAGGCGGTCCGGTGGGGCTGGATACGCTGGCGGCCACCATCGGTGAGGAGTCCGTGACACTGGAGGATGTGTATGAGCCGTACCTGATGCAGCTGGGCTTTCTGACACGCACGCCCCGTGGGCGCTGCGTCACACGAAAGGCCTACGAGCACCTGCACATGGCGTTTACTGGCCAGGAGCAGCTGGAATTATAAGCGTTATGCAGGGATTAGGGTGCAATAATTGTCTAAATACCATAAAAAGAACGTCACTTTTGAGATGTTTTTGACAAACTTTCGCAGGTCTCTTGACAAATTATTTTGTAAAAAGGTATAATACTGTATGGTGAATGAGTTTAAGGCTGATCGCGGCGATTTGGATAAGCTGACCGACGAGGCGCTGTGCGCCCTGGTAAAGCAGGGAAGCCGTGATGCCGAGGAGCTTTTGGTCAGCAGATACCACCGATTGGTGCGCTCCTGTGCCCGACCATATTTCCTGGCGGGGGGAGACAGCGAGGATCTCTCCCAGGAGGGGATGTTCGGTCTGATCAAGGCCATCCGCGAGTACGATCCCAACCGGGATGCATCCTTCTGCACCTTTGCCGAGACGTGTATCCGCCATCGGCTGTACTCGGTGCTGCGGTCCGCAGCCTCCGGGAAGCATTCACCGCTGAACCAAGCCGTTCCTTTGAATCCCTCTTTCTTTGACGCGAATCTGTCCTTTGCCCAAGTCGATCCCGAGCGATTGCTCATCGACCGCGAAAAAACTGCCGCTCTGCTGGAGAATACGCGCAAGCTGCTGTCCGAATTCGAGGTAAAGATTTTAGGGTATTATTTGGACGGTCTCACCTGCCGTGAGATCGCAGAGACTGTGGGCAAGTCCACCAAATCCGTGGACAATGCCGTGCAGCGTTTGCGCCGCAAAATAGCGCGGCAGCTTTTATCCGGCGACATCAGCAACGGCTGAGCGCAATATATTTTCTCAAAGAGAGGGTAAAATCATGTACGAAGACAAGACCTTAGTGTGCAAAG
>ERZ824978.2120-NODE-2120-length-18318-cov-6.601982_pt1 | contig 18318 bp, 10 predicted proteins | sample MGYA00519860_ERZ824978 | MGnify/ENA primary metagenome ERZ824978 (study PRJEB31778, sample SAMEA3449184) | human gut metagenome | biome: human gut; feature: human-associated habitat; material: faeces | place: United Kingdom | collected 2010/2012 ... | reverse complement strand
CGGGATTGGTCAATCTCGGCCGACTATATTTGGCTAAAATAATCCGACGCTAACACTGTTGCACGGTGCGGGGATCTGCCGTATCGCAGATGAGATATCCGGGGAAGAGCGGCTTGGTCGTATCGACCCATTCGCCGTGCACCTTGATCTCAGTTTGAAATTGGGGATAAAAGAGCTCCTGCATGGCACCAGCCGGCACCACCCGCTCGATGCGCTCGCGCATTACGTCTTCGCGACCGTTAATGACCTGGATCACATACCACACGAGCACCACCCCCTTGCTGTCTTACGTGTGGCTCACGGGGTTTGGGTATGGCTTCGCCAGGGCGCTTGTGCGCGAAGGCGCTCCATATTCAAACCCTGAGTCCAGTTAGACAAGCACGTGGCTCTGCCCCACCGTGAACGGTATGTATGAGTGCAGTGGCTAGAGACGCGGACGTGTATCGCAAAAAAGACCGCGTCCCCAGCTGGCTGCGTGCGGCCCAGTCAAGCGGGAACAAAACTGGACCGCACGCAATCAGCTGCAGGTCAGCTGCGATTAGTCATGAAATATCGATTCGAAAGTACAGCTTGCAAATAGACAAGAACAAAGTCATTCGATGCGATATGCATGACGACGCTATTGGAGCTCGTGGTTTTTCTGGCACCGCCGTTACGGCCGGATGCTGATCGACCATGTGCTTTGCAGCATGCTGGAGCCGTGAGCACAGTTGAACCCATGTAACGTTAGCTATCCTAGCACAGCAGGTGGCCTATACGTTTTGGGGCGTGTTGAGCAACATATTGTTTATTTGCCGTGGTTATGGGGGATATCGTGCCATCTTACACACATTGCCGCAGGTTTATGGGGGTGTGTGGGCTGGTGAGCACTGCCTGAGTTGCATTACTGGCGGCGTGAATTGCTCAAACCATCATGTTTTGCTAACAAACTTTGTACAAAACCAAGAAGGAAATTGCGCAACTTTTGGGGTGCAGTTGTCGCAAAATTTGCGACAACTACTGCTGACGGCGAACTTGAACAGGAAAGCAATTTGCATATTTTGCAAAAATGCAGTTCAGCCACTTAATATCGTATGCAAATAGAAAAGGCCACTCGACTGAGTGGCCTTGTATTCACGATGGTGGAGACGAGGGGAATCGAACCCCTGACCTCTTGACTGCCAGTCAAGCGCTCTCCCAACTGAGCTACGCCCCCGTGACGAAGTAGTACTATAGGGGAAGATCTTCGGGGATGCAAGAGGTTTTTTGGGTCGATCTTCTTTCTTACGGGTTTTCCTGGGACGGGGCTGAATTAGCTATTTTTGGCTTCGCCGAAAATAGCTAATTCAGCCCCGTCCCGATAAAACCCTCACGCAGCGGCACCTTACTTGTAGAGGTAGGCGATCGCCGTTCCTTGGTGGACTTGGATCTTGGCCGTTTTCCGGACGACATTAGAGATGCCCGTATCGGCCAAGAGGCCTAGGGGGCTGTGATCTAGCTCCCACTCTAGACCGTGTTCGCTTACCTTGGTGTTGGGAGCGATGGCGATGATGGAGAAGTTTTTGCTCTCGGCGCCCTCGATGGTCCAGGTCTCGTCCTGGTGCAAGATTCTGGCCGTTACTTCGTCTTCTTCGATCCAGACGGGGGCGTCCGCATAGCTTGTCAGGAGCCCTAGCACAGACAGGGCCATGTCCGGGCGGCCGCCGGTGGCACAGGTTGCTACCACTTCGGCACCCGGCCACCGACGGCGGACCGAATCGAGCGCCAGTGCCAGATCGGTATAGTCCTTGTAGGGATCGTGGCGCTCCACTTCAAAATCGGAAGCGGCATCGACCAGAGCGCGCCCCTCATCACTAACGGTGTCGGCGTCGCCCACGTAGACGTCGCAGCTCAGGCCAGCGCCCAACAGAGCGTCCAGACCGCGGTCTACGGCTACAATGTGGTCGCACTCCCCTGCCAGGTGGCAAAGCAACTCGGCGCTCGCCAACACCGGCGAGCCGCAAACCACTAATACTTTACAAGCCACGGCCCTCGCCTAGCCCTCAAACGAAAGCACACGGGCCAGGTCCAGGTCCTCATAGCTGTCGATAAAGATATCGCAGTTATCGCAAACCTCGTCCCGCTCCATACGGCCGTGCGGGTCATAGATGCCCACGCGTTTAAAGCCTGCAGTGCCAGAGCTCTTAAGTCCAAAGACGGCATCCTCAAACACCCAGCTGCGATTAAACTTGTGCCCGTGGCGTTCTTCCAGGCGACGCAACGCCAGCTCGTACACATCGGGGAACTGCTTGGAGCGTCCCGCCTCGTCCGTCGTGGTAACAAACTCCATGTACGCGTCGAGCCCGGCACCGGCGAGCGCGGGCTGCACCAGCTCGACCGGCGTGGACGTGGCAACGCACATGGCGATGTCCGCCGCCTTCGCCTGCTCCAAAAATGCCAGGAGCCCCTCGCGCGGCGGCACCTTGGAGTACCCATCAATCAAAATCTCGCCCAGCTCGCGATAAACTTCCTCGCCATTCGTGCCAATGCCCCACGTGTCGTGGTAGGCCTGGCACTCGTCCTCCAGCGAAAGATGTTCAAACTGGGCAAAATCGTCGACCGTTCCATCAATGCCATGACGGCGCAATAACTCGAGCTGCGCATAGCCCCAGACGGGGGTGCTGTTAACCAACGTGCCATCGCAATCGAAAATAAAAGCAACCTTGGGAGCGGCGGTATGGGACATATACGAACCTTTCGATGTCAAATGGTAAACAACCTGCTAAAAACGTTTTACCAAACGTAAGCCTATCAGTTTTGAAACCCTAATTGGTAAAACTGTCAAGGGTTTTACCACGGCAATTCTACCAGTGGTATAAACATGTCGCTTACCGATTAAACGCCCTCGCAAATCCGCTTTTGTCCATAAAACTAACGTACAGGTGTTATCGTAGTTTCTGCCGAAAGTTCCACCGAGCACGCGAGGTGGAACGAATCATAGAACTATCGCCGTCCCTTCGATTCGTGCAGCCTTGGACCTTTCGCATCTAGTCACCAAGGCAACACGCTGCCGCGTCATGATGGGATCAAACGTGAGCGATACAAAGCTAAAGCCAGCAACCAAAAAGCCTGCTACCCGCAAAGCCGCCCCGCACGCACCGGAGCTCTCCAAGGACGATGTCTACCTGTTTGGCATTGGCATGTGGGAGCGCAGCTGGGAAAAGATGGGCGCTCACCCCGACACGCAGAACCGTACGCGCGGCTGGCGCTTTTGCGTTTGGGCGCCCGATGTAAAAAGCGTCCATGTCATTGGCGAATTTAACGACTGGGATGAGGAAGCCAACCCGCTGGTGCCCATGCATACGAGCGCTATTTGGGAAGGCTTTATTCCTGGCGCCGAGCAGGGTCAGCTCTATAAGTACCTTATCGAGACCAACGAGGGCGAAAAGCTCTACAAGGCCGATCCGTATGCCTTTAAGGCTGAGTGCCCTCCGGGTACCGCCAGCGTGCTGTGGACCCTCGATGGCTACCAGTGGAACGACGCCGCATGGCTTAAGCGACGCGCCAGCCACAACCATATGTCGCAGCCCCTTAACATCTACGAGGTACATATTGGATCGTGGAAGCGTCACGGCGACGCGCCGCAGGGCGAGCCGGACGAGTACGGCAACTACCCCGGTCCCATGGATCCCTTCCCCGCGCAGCGCGGCGAGTTTTACACCTACGACGACCTGTCGGTGGAGCTCGTGGACTACGTGCGCGACATGGGCTATACGCATATCGAGGTCATGCCGCTCATGGAGCATCCCTTCGATGGCTCCTGGGGCTACCAGACGACCGGCTACTACGCCGCCACGTCGCGCTACGGCAACCCGCAGCAGCTCATGCACTTTATCGATGCTTGCCACGAGGCGGGCATCGGCGTGATCATGGACTGGGTACCCGGCGGTTTTTGCGCCGACTCCCACGGACTTGCCACCTTTAACGGCCACATGCTGTTTGAGCACGAAATTCACCCCAACTGGGGCACGCACAAGTTCGACTTCGCCCGCGGTGAGGTCCGATCCTTCCTGGTCTCCAACGTGCTGTACTGGCTCGAGAACTTCCACGTGGACGGTATTCGCATGGACGGCGTGTCCAGCATGCTGTACCTCAACTTTGGCATCGACGATCCCGGCCAAAAGAAGTTCAACAAATACGGCACAGAGGAGGATCTGGACGCCAGCGCGTTTATCCGCCAGGTCAACTGCGCCGTGGAGGCGCACTACCCCGACGTGATGATGATGGCCGAGGAGTCCACCGCGTGGCCGCTCGTGACTTATCCGCCGCAGGACGGCGGCCTGGGCTTCCACTACAAGTGGGACATGGGTTGGATGAACGACACCCTGCACTACATGCAGACCGATTTTCCGTGGCGCCCCGGCAACCACGGCCTGCTCACGTTCTCCATCATGTACGCCTTTACCGAGAACTTTATTTGCCCGCTCAGTCACGACGAGGTCGTGCACGGCAAGTGCTCTCTGATCGGCCGCATGCCGGGCGACTGGTGGCGCCAGTTTGCCGGCCTGCGCACGCTGGCCTTCTACCAGATGACGCACCCCGGTGCCAAGCTCAACTTTATGGGCAACGAGATCGGCCAGTTTATTGAGTGGCGCTACTACGAGTCCATCCAGTGGTTCTTGACCGAGGAGTACGAGACCCACCGTCATCATCAGGCGTTTATCAAGGCGCTCAACCACCTGTACACCGCCGAGCCCGCTCTGTACGAGCGCGGCTACACCGACGACGGATTTACCTGGATCGATGCGGACAACTCCAAGCAGTCCATCGTGAGCTTTGTACGTCAGGGCGAGGACGTCGATGACGACCTGGTGATCCTGATAAACTTTGATCCGGCGAGCTACGAGAGCTTCCGCGTGGGCGTGCCGCGCGAGGGTGACTGGGAGGTCATCTTTGACTCCGACCGTCCCGAGTTTGGCGGCAGCGGCTATGCCGGCGAGGAGCCCTACACCTGCTCGAGCGAGCCCTATCCCTGGAACGGGCAGATGGACTCCATCGAGATTAAGGTGCCCGGCCTGGCAGGTGTGGTGCTTAAGCGCCGCGGTCCCAGCAGCTACAAGCCGCCGGTGGTTGAGGAGCCCAAGAAGGCGACGCGCAAGCGCACGTCTTCGGTGAAGCCCAAGCCTGCGGCCGCCAAGAAGGCTCCTGTCAAGGCCAAGGCTACTAAGCCCGCTGTCAAGGCTTCGGCCAAGTCCACCACGGCCAAGAAGGTAGCCACCAAAAAGGCCACTACCAAGGCCAAGGCTGCTTCTGTTAAGTCGTCACCTAAGGATGCGTAACAAAACCGTTACAGCTGTAATTACCCGCCTCGCCGAGGCGTAGGATACAAGTCATAACCGTTCCGGGAGAAACATCCCCGGGGGAAAGGAACGTATGAATAAGATCTTCGACAACAAGCAGGAGTTTACCGAGCTCTATCGCGATGCCGTCATGAGCATTAGCGGCAAGAGCGTCGAGGCCGCCAGCGACCTCGACCGCTTTAACGCCCTGGCCAAGCTCGTGGCCGAGAAGGCCCGCACCGTTGCCACCAAGAGCGACGCCCGCGCCACCGCCGAGGGCAAGAAGCGCGTGTACTACTTCTCGATCGAGTTTTTGATCGGCCGCCTGCTCGACAACTACCTGCTCAACTTTGGCGTGCGCGACATGGTCGCCGAGGCGCTCGACGACATGGGCTTCGACCTTTCCGTCATCGAGAACCAGGAACCCGATCCGGCGCTGGGCAACGGTGGCCTGGGCCGTCTGGCCGCATGCTTCCTGGATTCCATGGCAGCCGAGGGCATCGCCGGCTACGGCAACGGCATGCGCTACCGTTACGGCCTGTTTAAGCAGGAGATCGTCAACGGCAGCCAGGTCGAGGCCACCGACGAGTGGCTCACCCACGGGTATCCCTGGGAGGTCCGTCGTCAGGACAAGGCCGTGACTATTAAGTTTGGTGGCCACGTTGAGGGCTTTGAGGAGAACGGCCGCACGTTCTACCGCACGGTGGACACGCAGGACATCCTGGCCGTCCCCTATGACATCCCCGTGGTGGGCTATGCCGGCGAGACCGTTAACAAGCTGCGCGTCTGGGCCGCTGAGCCGGTCGAGGAGCACTTTGACCTGGAGGCCTTCAACCGCGGCGACTATGCCCTGGCCGATGCCGAGCGCGCCGAGGCCGAGGCCATCAGCGCCATCCTCTACCCCAACGACGCCGGTGAGCACGGCCGTCTGCTGCGCCTGAAGCAGGAGTACCTGTTTGTCTCGGCCGGCATCTACAGCCTGCTCGACACCTTTGAGAAGGAGCATGGCGAGAACTGGGAGCTGCTGCCGCAGTTTGTGGCCATCCACACCAACGACACGCACCCCGCCATGTGCGGCCCCGAGCTCATGCGTATCCTGATCGACGAGAAGAAGCTCGAGTGGGACGACGCCTGGAGCATCGTGACGCAGGTCGTGAGCTACACCAACCACACCATCCTGCCCGAGGCTCTGGAGAAGTGGCCCATCGGCACGTTCTCCAAGCTCCTCCCCCGCGTGTACCAGATCATCGACGAGATCAGCCGTCGTTGGCACGAGTCGTTCGACACCACGCAGGAGGGCTGGCAGGAGCGTCTGCGCCAGACCGCCATTCTGTGGGACGGCGAGATCCGCATGGCCAACCTGTCTGTGATCTGCAGTCATAGCGTCAACGGCGTGGCAAAGATTCACTCCGACATCATCAAGAACATCGTGCTCAAGGACTTCTATGCCCTGACGCCCGAGAAGTTCAACAACAAGACCAACGGCATCTCGCACCGTCGCTTCTTTGCCGAGGCCAACCCCACCTACGCCAAGCTCGTGACCGAGGCCATTGGCGACGGCTGGCTCAAGGACGCCTTTGAACTGGAAAAACTCAAGGAGTTCCAGAACGACACCGAGTTCCTGAAGGCCGTGGGCGCCTCCAAGCGCGCCAACAAGGAGCGCCTGGCCGCCTACGTTAAGGCCGAGACCGGTCTGGTCATCGACCCCAACACCGTCTTCGATGTTCAGGTTAAGCGATTCCATGCCTACAAGCGCCAGCTCATGAACATCATGAAGGTGATGGACATCTACAACCGTCGCATCGCGGATCCCAACTTCCACGTGACGCCGACGACCTTCATCTTTAGCGGCAAGGCTGCCTCGAGCTACACCTTCGCTAAGGAGACCATCCGCCTCATTAACTCCGTGGCCGACGTCATCAACAACGACCCGCGCGTCAACGAGGTCATGAAGGTCTGCTTTATCCCCAACTTCCGCGTGAGCAACGCCCAGCTCATCTACCCCGCCGCCGAGATTTCGGAACAGATCTCCACGGCCGGCAAGGAGGCCTCGGGCACGTCGAACATGAAGCTCATGATGAACGGCGCCATTACGCTGGGCACCCTCGACGGCGCCAACATCGAGATCGCCGACCTGGCCGGCCGCGAGAACGAGGCCATCTTTGGCCTGACCGCTCCCGAGGTCGAGCAGCTCTGGGCATCCAACAGCTACTTTGCGTGGGATACCCTCAACAACGATCGCGAGCGTCTGGGCCGCGTGATGGACGAACTCAAGGACAACACCTTTGCGGGTCTTTCGGGCAACTTCGAGAGCATCTACAACGAGCTCATGAACAACAACGACCCCGACCTGGTCATGGCCGATTTCCGCAGCTACGTGGATGCATGGGAGGCGCTCACGAACAGCTACGGCGACCAGGCGACTTGGAACCGCAAGGCTCTGCTCAACACCGCCTCCTCCGGCTGGTTCTCGAGCGACCGCACCATTCGCGAGTACCGCGACGAGATCTGGCACGCGTAAAGGCGCGCAAGCTCCCTTATGCCAGCACGGCATTACTCGACGGGCGCGACCGAGCGCCGCGCCCGTCGCTAATGGGTTTAAGAACATCGATGACAGAAGGAGAAATCGATGAGTAAGAAAGAATGCATCGCGATGCTCCTCGCAGGAGGACAGGGCAGCCGATTGGGGGCACTCACCCAAAAGATCGCTAAGCCGGCGGTTAGCTTTGGTGGCAAGTTCCGCATTATCGACTTTTCGCTGTCCAACTGCTCCAACTCGGGCATCGACACGGTGGGCGTTCTGACGCAGTACCGTCCCTACCTGCTGCATGCCTACGTGGGCTCCGGCGAGGCCTGGGATCTGGACAGCCGTGACGGCGGCGTGTCGATCCTGCCGCCGTACGAGACGCAGACCGGCGGCGCCTGGTATGCAGGCACGGCCGACGCCATTACGCAGAACCTCGACTACATCAAGGCCAACGACCCCAAGTACGTCCTGATTCTTTCGGGCGATCACCTGTATCGCATGGACTACCGCAAGATGCTCAAGACGCATATTGAGAACAACGCCGACCTCACGGTGAGCGTTATGCCCGTGCCGTGGGAGGAGGCCAGCCGCTTTGGCATCCTGACCACCGACCCCGAGGACGGCCGCATCACCAAGTTTACCGAGAAGCCCGATAAGCCCGATTCGAACCTCGCGTCCATGGGCATCTACATCTTCTCGGCCGACGTGCTGATCGAGGCGCTCGAGGCGGACGCTCTGGACCAGCGCTCGAGCCACGACTTTGGCAAGGACATCATCCCCAAGCTGCTCGGCGAGGGCAAGCGCCTGTACAGCTACGAGTTCCACGGCTTTTGGAAGGACGTCGGCACCATCGCCAGCTTCCACGAGACCTCGATGGACCTGCTGGGCAACAACCCCGAGTTCGATCTGTTTGACAAGAACTTCCCCATCATGTCCAACATCACCACGCGTCCGCCGCACTACATTGGCACGGACGGCCGCCTGGACGACTGCCTGGTCTCCAACGGCTGCAAGATCTACGGCACCGCTCGCCACTCGATCCTTTCGACCGATGTCATCATCGAGGAGCGCGCCGTGGTCGAGGACTCCGTGCTGCTGCCGGGTGCGCACGTTAAGAGCGGCGCGCACATCTGCCGCGCTATTTTGGGCGAGAACTCCACGGTCGAAGAGGGCGTGAAGCTCGGCTCTGTCGATACCACCAAGGATACGGCCGTCGTTGGAAATGACGTCGTTATCGGGAAGGGGGAATGATCCGATGATCAATCGCAAGGCCATCGGTTATATCACCGCTAACTACTCTTCGACCTACGGCAGCGTGCTGCTCAAGGACCGCCCCATCGCGTCCGTTCCGTTTTTGGGCCGCTACCGCCTGATCGACTTTCCGCTGTCCAACATGATGAATGCCGGCATTAAGACCGTCGGCGTCGTCATGCCGGGCAACTACCGCTCGCTGATCGACCACGTGGGCTCGGGCAAGGACTGGGGCCTGGACCGCAAGAAGGGCGGCCTGTTCATGGTGCCCGGCAACGCGTATGGCACCACCAAGGGCGGCATGCGCTTCCTGCTGCGCGACATCATCTCCAACAAGACGCTGTTCCAGCGCTCTGACAAGCCCTATGTTGTGATGATGGGCACCAACATCATCTTTAATATGGACCTCAACACCATCATCGACGCGCACGAGAACTCCGGTGCCCAGATGACCGTGGTGTACTGCAAGGCCACGCGCAACGTCGATGACGAGACCAAGCTCGAGATTAACGAGAACGGCCGCCTGACGGGTGTGAGCGCCGGCGTCGTGTACGGCGACAACGCCTCTATGGACTGCTGCATCGTCAACCGCGATACGCTGCTCGAGATCATCGACCACTACCAGGCCGCCGACTATCTGGACCTGCTCGAGGCACTCCAGGGCGACTTTGGCAACATCGACGTGTGCAGCTACGAGTACAAGGGCGAGGTCGTGGGAGTGTTTAGCGAGAAGTCGCTGTATCGCCGCAGCATGGACCTGCTCGACCAGACCGTGGCCGATCAGCTCTTTGACCCCGAGCGCCCGATCCTGACCAAGGCTCACGACGTGCCGCCTTCGCGCTATGCGACCGGCAGCCACGCGTGCAACTCGATCATCTCGGCCGGCTGCATCATCAAGGGCACCGTGCGCAACTCGATCCTGTCGCGCGGCGTCGTGGTCGAGGAGGGCGCCTCGGTGACCAACTCGATCATCAACCAGAGCTGCATCATCAAGAGCGGCGCCCGCGTTGAGAACGCCATTCTGGACAAAAACAACGTGGTTCCCACCAACACCGAGCTTCGCGGCACGCCCGAGAACATCCTGGTGCTGGGCAAGGCTCCGTTAACTTCCGACACCACCATCGTACGTTAACGTTGGCACCGCAACATCGCTCGTAACATGTAGAATAGCCGCCCGGTTAGCGCCAGGCGGCTATTCTCGAATTGCAACATGGGAGACAATATGGCAGATTCCAGCAAAAAGATGCAGATCGTGTTTGCCTCGGCCGAGTGCGCACCGTTTGTAAAGACCGGTGGCCTGGGTGACGTGGCGGGCTCGCTGCCTGCAGCACTCGTGCGCGCCGGCGCCGAGGTTATCGTAACGGTGCCCAAGTACGCCACCATCAAGGACGAGTACAAGGCGCAGATGGAGCACTTTGCAGACTTTTACGTGAGCCTGGGCTGGCGCAATGAGTACTGCGGGCTCGAGAAGCTTGAGCACGACGGCGTCACCTATATGTTCGTTGACAACGAGCGCTACTTTGCGCGCGACTATCCGTACGGCTTCTTTGACGACGGCGAGCGCTTCGCGTTTTTCTCCAAGGCTATCACCGAGAGCCTGCAGCACCTGCCCGAGGGCTTTGAGTGTGACATCCTGCACTGCAACGACTGGCAGACGGCACTAGCGCCCGTGTTCTTGCGCGAGTTCTACCAGGGACTGCCGCTGTACGACCGCGTCAAGACCGTGTTCTCGATCCACAACGTGGCGTTCCAGGGCCAGTTTAGCGACACCGTGATGGAGGACATCCTGGGTGTGGCGCATATTCCCGCGGCCGCCACGCAGTTGCGCTGCGACGCCTGCAGCATCAACTACATGCTGGGCGCGCTGCACTATGCCGATGCCATCACCACGGTGAGCCCCACCTACGCGGGCGAGATCCAGACGCCCGAGTTTGGCGAGGGCCTGGACGGCGTACTGCGCGAGCGCTCCTACGCACTGCAGGGCATCCTCAACGGCATTGACGTCGCAGCCTTTGACCCGGCAACCGACAAGCGCATTGCCGCCAACTACACGGTTGACGACCGTTCCGGCAAGGCCGTGTGCAAGGCCAAGCTGCAGGAAGAGCTGGGGCTCGAGGTTCGCGACGACCGCCCGCTTATGGTGATGGTCACGCGCCTGACGCGCCAGAAGGGCATGGACCTGGTCATGTACGCGCTCGACCGCATCCTGGCCGGCGGCGTTCAGGTGGCTGTGCTGGGCACCGGCGACCGCGACTACGAAGACGGCTTGCGCTACTTCCAGGACAAGTACCCCGGCACCATGGCTGCGCGCATCGAGTTCGATCCGGCGCTGTCGCAGCGTATGTATGCCGCCGCCGACATGTTCCTGATGCCTTCGAAGTTTGAGCCCTGCGGCCTGTCTCAGATCATCGCCATGCGCTACGGCACCCTGCCCATCGTGCGCGAGACCGGTGGCCTGAAGGACACCGTGCAGCCGTACAACGAGTTTACCGGCGAGGGCACGGGCTTCTCGTTTAGCAACTTTAACGGCGACGAGATGGGCGACGCCGTGTTCCGCGCGGCACGCCTGTTCTGGGATAACCGCGATGCCTGGAGCCAGCTGGTCACACAGGCCATGAGCCAGGACTTTAGCTGGACGCGCTCGGCCGATAAGTATCTGGACCTGTACTTCTTTATGCATCCGGAGATTGAGAGGCCGGCGGCGGTTGTCGACGAGCCTGTGGTTGTGGCTGAGAAGGCTGCGGCCGTTGTGGAGCCTAAGGCCGAGCCGGTTGTTGAGGCGCCCGCTGCTGCTGAGGAGCCCAAGGCTGAGGAGAAGCCGGTTGAAGCAGCTCCCGAGGCTAAGGATAAGCCGGCTGCGAAGCCTGCCGCCAAGAAGCCTACGACGCGCAAGACGACGGCCAAGAAAGCTACGGCCACGAAGGCCGCTGCCACCAAGACCGCCGCAGCAAAGACGACTGCCGCCAAGGCAACGACGACGCGCAAGCGCACGACCGCCGCTGCCAAGAAGGGCGCCGAGGCCGAGGCTGCTCCCGAGGTAAAGGCCGAGACCGCCGAGGCCAAGCCGGCCGCAAAGGCTCCGGCCAAAGCTGCAGCCAAGAAAACAGCCGCGACCAAGAGCACGACCGCCAAGAAGACTACAGCTACGAAGGCGACGGCTACCAAGGCCACTGCAACGAAAGCTGCCCCCAAGGCGGCCGCTAAGCCGGCCGCCAAGGCCGAGGAGACGCCTGCCGAGTCCAAGCCGGAGGCAACCGTCGAGGCCAAGCCCGCCGCCAAGACCACCACGCGCAAGCGCACGACGACAGCTAAGAAGACCACGGCAAAGGCCGCAACTCCCAAGGCGGAGACTAAGCCCGCTGCTGCCAAAGAGGAGCCCAAGGCCAAGGTAAAGGCCCAGCCGGTGCCGAAGGCCGCCGGGGTCAAGGCCGCCCCGAAGGCAGAGGCTAAGCCCGCGCCCGCCAAGGAGACCCCGGTCTCCCCCGCCGCTCCGGCAACGGAAAAGGCCCCGTCCAAGAAGACGTCCGTCCGTAAGGCCACGGCCGCCCGCAAGCGCCGCTAGTCCGGACGATCCAAAACCAAATCCTCAATAAACTAGGGGTGTCATTCAGCGTGACACCCCTTGTTCTATAGATGGGTAAAACGATTTTCTAGGACAACCGTTCGCCGATGGTAAACGGATGTTGTTTATACACCCTGTGTACAACAGATATACTTATATCTTGTGCGTAAAGCCCATGGCCCGTAGGCCGTGATTCTATTGAACTGGACCGTACTATGAGATTGATACACAACAGCCGCCTACCGCAGTTTCGCACTCCGTTTGGCGCTGTGACCACAGGAACTACCGTTGCACTCTCGGTTATTTTGGAGGATGCCGATCCCAACCAGGCAACACTCACCCTGCGTACCTGGGTCGAGGAAGTCGGCGAGACCCTGATTCCGATGGAGCACGAAGGCGATGGCATTTTTACCGGCGAGCTCAAATGCACTGAACCGTGTCTTGTGTGGTACAGCTTTATATGCAATATCGAGGGCCAGCCCGAGGTTCGCCTGGGCGCGCCCCAGGGCCGCACCGGCGGCGAGGGCGTAACCTACGACTACGCCGAGGTGCCGTCCTTCCAGATTACCGTCTACAAGCACCGCGAGAACCGCCCCACCTGGTACGAGCGCGGCATGGTCTACCAGATCTTCCCCGACCGCTACGCCCGTGACGAGCATTGGCGCGAGCGCACAATGGCCCAACTCGAAAAACCGCGCAAGGGCATTCAGCGCCGGATGGTCGAGGACTGGAACGAGCCGCCCGTGTACGAGCGCGCCGAGGACGGCTCCATCAAGACCTGGGACTTCTACGGCGGCTCGCTCAAGGGCATCCAGGAAGACCTGCCCCGCATCGCCGAGCTGGGCTTTACGGCCATCTACCTCAACCCCATCTTTGAAGCCGCGAGCAACCACCGCTACGACACGGCCGACTACACCAAGATCGACCCGATCCTGGGCACCGAGCAGGACTTTACCGAGCTTTGCCAGGCAGCCGAGAAGCTGGGCATCTCCATCATCCTGGACGGCGTCTTCAACCACACGGGCGACGACTCGATATATTTCAACCGCTATGGCAACTACCCCGGCGTGGGTGCCTGGCAGAGCGAGGATTCGCCGTGGCGCGATGCGTTTACTTTCCACGAGGACGGCTCGTACGACTGCTGGTGGGGCGTGGGCAACATGCCGGCCATCAACGAGAAGTCCGAGCTGGTACGCGAGAGGCTCCTGGGCAAGGACGGCGTGATCCGCAAATGGCTGCGCGCCGGTGCCCATGGTTGGCGCCTGGACGTCGCTGACGAGCTTTCCGACGACTTCCTGGCCGAGATCAAGAAGGCCGTACTTGCCGAAAAGCCCGACGCACTGTTGCTCGGCGAAGTCTGGGAAGACGCCTCCAACAAGATAAGCTACGGTCATCTGCGCCGCTACCTGCAGGGTTCCGAGCTGGACTCTGCTATGGATTACCCCTTCCGTGACATGGTCATCGGCTTTTTGATGGGCTACAAGAACGCCTACGAGGCCGCCGAGGATATCGAGACCCTGCGCGAAAACTACCCGAGCGAGGCATTGACCTGCGCGCTCAATCTGCTTTCGAGCCACGACCGTCCGCGCATCATCTCGGTGCTCGGCGGCGGCCCCGACGAGTCGCAGCTGCCCGAGTGCGAGCGCAGCAAATGGCGCCTGGACGAGAACTCGATGGGCCTGGCCAAGAGCCGTTTTTGGCTTGCAACGCTCATGCAGATGACCTTCCCCGGCGTGCCTTCGATCTACTACGGCGACGAGTACGGCCTGGAGGGCCTTACCGACCCGGGCAATCGCCGCACGCTGCCGACCAAGGACCAACTGCACGACTTCGACACGCTGGCTATTGTCAAGAACGCCTCCGCCGTACGCCGCGCACTGCCATTTATGATCGACGGCGAGATCAAGGCCTTCGCGCTCAACGACGAGGTGCTGGCATACAACCGCACGGGCAAGGATGGCGAGTGCGCGACGGTTATCATCAACCGCAGCCTGCGCAATTCGCACCGCGTGACGATTCCGGCGCTCGGCGAATGTGCAAGTGACGTGATCAGCGGCCACGAGTGCGAGATCCACAACGGTACGGTCACGCTCGATCTGTATCCGCTGGGCTCGTCGATCATCTATCACCATGCCGAGCAGCGCCTGCAGGAGCCGCTCGATCACGGCGCGGGCGTCGTGTGCCATATCACCTCGGTGCCCACCGACGACGGCAAGCCCGGCACGATTGGTGCGCCCACGCGTCGCTTTATCGACCATCTGGCCGCTATGGGCATGCGCTACTGGCAGGTTCTGCCTGTCAACCCGACGGACTTCTTCCGCTCCCCTTACGCTGGGCCTTCGGCCTTTGCAGGCAATATTGACCTGCTGCCCGAAAGCCAAGAGGAACTTGCGGACGACTTTGTGGCTTGGAAGGCCCGTGGCGGCGAAGATGCAGACCCGCTCTACACGGCGTTTAAGCATCGCAACGCCGATTGGCTCGAGAAGTACTGCGTCTACATGGCCGTTAAGAAGTACTTTGAGGGCGAGTCGCGCCACGATTGGCCGGCAGATGTCGCGCGCTACAACGAGCATCTGATCGATGACAAGCGCTTCCACGACGAAGCCGAACTGCAGGCGTACATGCAGTACCGCTTTGACCTGGCCTGGTGCGAGCTCATGAACTATGCGCACAAGAAGGGCATCGAGGTTATCGGCGACATTCCTATGTATGTTTCGGACGATTCGGCCGATGCGTGGAGCGAGCCCGAGAACTTCTGGCTGTCCGATACCGGCAAGGCGATTGAGGTTTCCGGCGCGCCGCCCGATAATTTTGCGCCCGAGGGTCAGGTGTGGGGCAACCCCACCTTCCGCTGGGATCACATGAAGGAGAACGGCTACCGCTGGTGGATGGACCGTCTGCGTCGCGCGTTCTCGCTCTACGACCGCGTGCGCCTGGACCACTTCCTGGGATTCCACAGCTACTTTAGCATTCCCGCAGGCAAGGCCTGTGCCGACGGCCGCTGGCTGGCAGGTCCGGGCAAGGATCTGTTCCAGACTGCCTATGACGAGCTGGGGCCGCTCAACTTTATCGCCGAGGACCTGGGCTACCTGACGCCCGGCGTTCGCGCCATGGCTTCGACCTGCGGCTTCCCCGGTATGGACGTGCTGGAGTTTAGCGATTACGACGTCCGCTGCGGCGTGCATCCCACGCCGGGCAAGATTCTGTACACCTCGACGCACGACACGTCGACGCTCGCCGGTTGGTGCACGCGCTCCTTTGCGGGCGGCGACGAGCCGAGCGGTGTTGAGGTGGCGGCCAAGCTTATGGGCGACGCGTTGGCAAGCGACGCTCCCCTGGTGATGATGCCACTGCAGGACATCCTGGGGCTAGGCGACGATGCACGCATGAACGTGCCGGGTGTCGCCACGGGCAACTGGACCTGGCAGGCCGATGAGGCCGACGTTGCGGCCGCCGAAGGCAAAACTGCACAGCTCCTGCGCAACACCCATAGATTCTGGGGCGAAGCGTGATAAAACCCCCGATATAGGGTACAGTTACAAACGTTTGAATTTATGCGGGCAGAGCGATCTGCCCGCTTTGTGCTGAAAAGGAAGTATTATGGCGCGCTACGATTACAAGTGCTCGAGCTGCGGCAACGTGTTTGAGGTTGAGCATCCCATGTCCGAGACCCCCGAGGTCGTGTGCCCGAGCTGCGGCGCTCCGGCATCCAAGACGTTCTCGACCAGCGGCATCAAGTTTGAGGGCAGCGGCTTCTACAACACCGACCAGCGAAGCGGTGGTTCCAGCACCAACGCCACCAGCGGCTGCTGCGCCAACTGCCCGCACAACCACTAGAGACAAGCGGTCTCGCTACTCAGATTTCCCTATGAGTTGCGGTGAAATAGTTCCTGAATCAGCCCATCAAACGGCCAAACAGGAACCATTTCACCGCAACTTTTCTTTAGATCGGATTTCGGGCTGATGCTAAGTTTGTAACATTTCAAAACTCTGCCGGATTACGGGGCTGAATTGACAGCCTCTATCCATTCCGGTAATTTGCAAATTTCAACAAGCCATCTACCTGCGGTTTTATTTAAGCCATTTTTGCTGTGGTCGGGCATCACCAATCTAGCCCCGTAATCCGCCCTACTTTTGATAACAGCAAGCATGAGACAGGGCTATTTTTACCACTCTTTACCGCTATTGCGATCTCCACTCGCAGGACATCCTGAGCTGCGGTGAAATAAGGACTGTTTGGCGGCTAGAAGCCGCTATTCGATCCCTATTTCACCGCAACTTAGTAGTTACTTGTGGATCAGGCGGGCGCAGAAGTGGCCGTCGTAGGAGTCGGCGTTTACGGGGACACTTTGGAAGAGGCCTCGAGGATTTTGGCGGAGAGTGACGAGGCTCTTGGCATGGTAGTACTCGGGGAGCTGCAGAATCTGAGCTTCGGAGAGCGGCGCCACGGTAAAGCCGACGCCCTCGGGAGAGGCCAGGAAAGCATCCACGACCTGCGTGTTCTCTTCATCAAAAACCGAGCATGTGGCATAGATAAGCTCACCGCCGGCAGCCACGCGCGCGGCTGCTTCCTTGAGCATCGTCAGCTGCAGACGGGGCAGCTCAGTCGTAACGTCGTTCTCGGTCAGACGCCACGGAATCTCGGGGTGACGGCGCATGGTGCCAGTGCCAGAGCACGGCGCATCGATAAACACCGTGTCGAACAGGGCAGGCTCGCCGAGCATGGCATCAAACGACGTGAGCACTTCATTGAGCTCGCAGGCATCGCCCGACACCGTACGAACGCCCGAGATGCCCGCCTTATGCAGGCGCGCGAGATTCTGATCGCACTTACGATCGTGCAGATCGAGCGCGGTATGCTGACGCTCGTACCCGGCGCGCTTGGCCTGGCACATCATCACATAGGTCTTGGTGCCGCGACCGGCGCCAATCTCCAGGCAACGACCGGGACGTGTCGCGGCAGTAGCGATAAGCTGAGCGTTGAGGTCCGAGGCAACCGCGGCAGCACGCTCAAACACGCCCGATGCAACCGTGACCTGCGCATCGACCGGAGCATGGCAACCCGGGAAGACAGGCGCAACGAGCTGCGAGATATACGGGTCGGCCTTGGTCGCAAACGCATTCTCGTGCAGTGCAAGCGGCGCAGGCGCCAGGTTACCGGCAAAGTTGAGCGCGCCCTCGGGCGTATCGAACGAGGCCATAATACGAGCGCACAGCCAGCGAGGAAGACCCATCAAACGCGAAAGGCGAACCAGGCGGCGCTCGGACTCATCCACGTCGGATGCCGTGGCAAAGTCCTCAACGTTGTCCGCAACCTTGTGCAGCACCGCGTTAGCCAGGCCCGCGGCAGACTTAGCACCGATGCGTACCAGCTCAACACCCTGGCTCACGGCAATGCGGCCCGGCGTGTGCAGGTAGAGCATCTCGAAGGCCGAGATGCGAAGCGCCATGCGAACGCGCGGCGCGACCTTTTTGGGCTTATCCAAAAACTGATCGAGCAACTCATCCAAAATACCCTGCGTGGCGGCAACACCGAGCGCCAAACGAGCGGCAAAAGCGGAATCGCGCTGGTCAATGGCCTTGGCGGAAGCGCGGGACGAGAGCACGTCGCGCGCATACATACCGTGGCGATCGGCCTCCATCAACACATCGAGCGCAAGCTTGCGCGCGGGAGACAACTT
>ERZ824978.2111-NODE-2111-length-18386-cov-3.926082_pt1 | contig 18386 bp, 18 predicted proteins | sample MGYA00519860_ERZ824978 | MGnify/ENA primary metagenome ERZ824978 (study PRJEB31778, sample SAMEA3449184) | human gut metagenome | biome: human gut; feature: human-associated habitat; material: faeces | place: United Kingdom | collected 2010/2012 ... | reverse complement strand
AGCACATCGGTCTCCAAAACCGCCTGTGAGGGTTCGAGTCCTTCTACCCCTGCCATTTAAAATAAATAAAAAATTACGATGAAAAAGAAAAAATACTAAAAAATTTATTAAAGAGAGCGAATAGTAAGCTGAGATATTCGTAATAAAACAAGTATGGGGAGCTTTGGAGTAATAAAAAATTAAGGTGCTTAAAGTAATGCAAAAGCAAAACTTTAAGAATTAGGGTGGAAACGCGGAACTAAACTTTCGTCCCTAGCTAAATGTATAGCTAGGCTCGGAAGTTTTTTTGAGGTCTAGCCATTTCCAAAAGTTGTCAAAAGGGACGCCCTTTTTTGACAACCATTCAAAAAAAGTTGTCAAAAAGGGGCGTCCCTTTTGACAAGAGGAGGAATTATTATGTTAAAATCAATGGACACACTAGTAGCTTTATGCAAAGGAAGAGGATTTATTTATCCTGGATCAGAAATTTATGGAGGATTAGCAAATACTTGGGACTATGGTCCTTTAGGAAATGAATTAAAAAATAATGTAAAGGCAGCATGGAGAAAAAAATTCATACAAGAACAACCAAATATAGTAGGTCTTGACGCAGCAATATTAATGAACCCAGAAACATGGGTAGCATCAGGACATGTTGGAGGTTTCTCAGACCCATTAATAGATTGTAAAGAATGTAAAACAAGACATAGAGCTGATAAATTAATAGAAGAATGGGCTCATGATAATGGAAAAGATATGATAGCAGATGGAATGACAGATGAAGAATTAATCAATTTCATAAATGAAAATAAAATACCATGTCCATCATGTGGAAAAACAAATTTTACAGATATAAGAAAATTTAACTTAATGTTCAAAACATTCCAAGGAGTAACAGAAGACACAACATCAACAGTATATTTAAGACCAGAAACAGCACAAGGAATATTTGTTGATTTCAAAAATGTATTACGTACATCAAGAAAGAAAATGCCAATGGGAATTGCACAAATTGGTAAAGCATTTAGAAACGAAATAACACCAGGAAACTTTACATTCAGAACAAGAGAATTTGAACAAATGGAACTTGAATTTTTCTGCAAGCCAGGAACAGACTTAGAATGGCACAAATATTGGAAAGATTATTGTGAAAACTTCTTAATCAATTTAGGAATGAAAAAGGAAAATATTAGATTAAGAGACCATTCACCAGAAGAACTAGTATTTTATAGCAAAGCAACAACAGATATAGAATTTGCTTTCCCATTTGGATGGGGTGAATTATGGGGAATTGCTGATAGAACTGATTATGATTTAACACAACATATGAATCATTCAAAACAAGATTTATCATATCAAGACCCAGAAACAAACGAAAAATATGTACCATATGTAATTGAACCATCATTAGGAGCAGATAGAGTTGTTCTAGCATTTTTATGTAACGCATATGATGAAGAAGAAATGGCAGAAGGAGACACAAGAGTTGTATTACACTTACATCCAGCATTGGCACCTTATAAAGTTGCAGTACTTCCATTATCTAAAAAATTATCAGATAAAGCAGAAGAAGTATATGGAAAACTTGCTAAGAAATTTATGTGTGATTATGACGCAGCAGGTTCAATTGGTAAACGTTATAGGAGAGAAGATGAAATCGGTACTCCATACTGTGTAACAGTTGATTTTGATACATTAGAGGATGAATCAGTTACTGTTAGAGATAGAGACACAATGGAACAAGTTAGAATTAAAATTGATGATTTAGAAGCATGGATTGCAGAAAAAATCGAATTTTAAAATAAATTTTTTGAAAAGGAATTAAAAGTACAATGAAAATAGGAATAGATATAGATGATACAACTTTTTTAACAGTAAAATCAATGTTAAAATATGCTGATATATTTGAAGAAAAAATATCAGGTGTACCAACTAACAGAGATAGTTTTGGCTTAATTAAAAATAGATATTATTTAAAAGCTTTATATGGATGGGATGATAAAACTAAATCTGAATTTTTTGACAAATATTATAAAAATGTATTAGAAGAATGTACAATGCTACCTAATGCAGACAAAACAATTCAAAAATTAAAAGAAGAAGGAGATACAATACATTTTATAACAGCAAGATTGATGAATATTGTAGAATGTGATACAGAAGAAATTACAAAAGATAGTTTAAGGAACTTTAATATTCCATATGATAGCTTGAATCTACATATCAGTGATAAATTGACGTTCTGCAAAGAAAATGGAATTGAATTATTGATTGAAGATAGTTATGAAACTTGTATAGAATTAACTGATAATGGTATTAAATCAATTTTAATGACAACAAAAATGAATGCGGATATTAATGATGATGGAATAACAAGAGTAAATAATTGGGATGAAGTTTATCAAAAAATACAAGAAATGAAAGAAACTTGTAAAGAACAAGAAGATGTAAGATAAAATTTTAAAAAAATACATATTAGATTGAAAAAATTTAATATGTATTTTTTATTGCCTAATAAATAAAAAAATATTTTTAATACTATTTATTTTTTTATTCTTTCATGATACAATGCAAATGAAAATATAAGAAAAAAGCTACAAAAAATTTTTGAAAGCAAAGATAAAAAGTAAAATTAATAAAAAAAGAAAGGAATTTAAGAGTATGTTTAGTTTTAATCATGTAACAATAAGTGTTGATAATTTAGATAAAACACTTGAATTTTATAAGAAATTTGGATTTGAAAAATATAAGGAATATAGAGATGAAAATGTTGATATTGTAATGTTAAAATTAGGAGATATGATATTAGAGATATTTCATTATCAAGAAAAAGAAAAGTTACCTGAACATTCAAAAGAACTAGCAATTGACCTAAAAACTATTGGAAATAAACATTTTGGATTAGGAGTAAAAGACATAGTAGAAGCTAAAAAGTTTGTAGAAGAAAATAAATTAAGTGATTCAGAAATTATTATAAATAAAGGAAGGTTAGGTAAACCATATTTCTTTATAAAAGATACAGATGGAATATTAATGGAAATAATTGAAGAAGATTAATTATAAATTACTTAAATAGGAGCTAAAATGGAACAAAAACTTAAATTTGAACAATTAAAAGAAAAAATAAAAGAATGTGATTGTTGTAAAGAAAAATTTGGTTTTGAACCACATCCAATTTTTTGGGGAAAGCAAAACTCAAAAATCGTCCAAATAAGTCAAGTACCTTCTAAGAATGTTCATCAAAACTTAAAACCATTTACAGATATGAGTGGAAAAACTTTAAAATATGAATGGTACCAAATAACAGATAACGATTTTTATAATACAGATAATTTTTTTATTGGAGCATTAGCACACTGTTATCCAGGAAAAGACAAAAACGGAAATGATAAACAACCACCTAAATGCTGTTGGACTAAATGGATTGAAGAAGAATTGCAAATATTAGATAATGAAATGTATATTGTTATTGGAGCAAAAGCTGCAAAAGTCTTTTTTCCAAATGAAATATATGAAGAACTTGTTTTTAAAGACAATGTATGGAATGGTAAAAAAACTATTGTGCTGCCACATCCATCACCATTAAATAAAAAATGGATAAAAGACCATCCACAGTTTTTGCAAAAAAGAATTCATGAAATAAGGAATACAATATGGGATATATTAAAAGAATAAAACTATTGAAGGAGTGGATATGAATAAACTCCAGAGCAAACAGCAATTAGAGAAATGAAAGAAGAAACGAAAATTATAATTTTAATATGTATATAAAAGTAGATGACTAAGAAAATATTTTTAATATTAATTATATGTTAGATAAAAACATAAGTAAAAAGAAAAGAGAAAAGATAATGAAATTATATGTAATAAGACATGGTGAAACTGAAATGGGAAAAAATGAAATTATAGCCACAGAAGATGAACCATTAAACAAATTTGGAATGAACCAAGCACAAAAAGTTGGAAAAGAATTAAAAAAATTAGATATAGACATAATTTATTGTTCTCCAATTGAGAGAGCAAAGCACACATTAAAATTATTTAACATGGATAAAAACATTCCTGTAATAATAGACGAAAGAATAAAAGAAAGAAATATGGGAATATATGAAAAAGTTCCTTTTAATGAGTTAGATTGGGACGTATTTTGGAATTATAATTCAGACATAAAATATCCAGAGCTAGAAACAATGAAAAGTGTTTATGAAAGAATAAAAAACTTTATAGACGAAATAAAACTACAAAATAAGAATGTACTAATTGTAACCCATGGAGGTATATCAAGAGCAATATATTGGTATTTTAATGGAATACCTGAAAATGGTAATTCATCAAATATTAACGAAAATTGTAAAATATATGAATACGAATTATAACAGAAGTAATTTTTAGAAAAAAAGATAAAAAACGGAAATTTATATAGTTCCGTACAATATATAATTTTAATTTAGGAAGGAAAAAACATGAGAATAGGAATTGATATAGACGGAGTTTTAACAGATATAGAACAATGGCAATTAGATATAGGAAGCAAAAAAATCTTTGAAAACTACAACAAAGAAATAGTAGATGCAAAAGGATATGACTTAAAAGAAATATTCAACATTGAAGAAAATTTGGATAACGAATTCTGGAGAGAATATCTTCTTGATTATGCAAAAAATGAACCAGCTAGAAAACATTCAGACGAAGTAACAAACAAATTAAAAGAAGATGGAAATGAAATTTATATAATAACTGCGAGATTCTTAACCGATAAAGACAATGAAAATGGAAAAAGAATGAAAAAGACAGTAACTAATTGGTTAAATAAATATAACATTTATTATGATAAAATAATATTTAGTCCCGAAGAAAAACTAGATATATGCATGGCAAACAATATAGAGTTAATGATAGAAGATAAAGTTGACAATATTAACAAAATTTCAAAACATATACCCGTAATTTGTTTTGATGCAAGATATAATCAAGAATGTAAAGGAAAAAATATTTATAGATGTTATAGTTGGTATGATATATATGCTAAAATAAAAAAGATAAAAAATTAAAAATCAGGAAAGTTTATAAAGACTTTCCTGATTTTAGGTTAAATAATACTTACTGTGATTTCATAACTCTAAAATAATTCGCTAGCCATACAAGCATCAATTAAATAAATCTTTCTCATATAAATCTTCAATATAAACATCTTGTTCCTCAAAATTATCAACAAATCCAACTTTAGCAATATCTCGTTTTTCATCAACACCTTGAATCCAAACAGGTCTCTCATCATAAAAAACATCAGACTTTTCTTTATTATTTAAAATAGTATGAACTCTTTGCAAATCCATGTACATCATCTCCTTTATATATTAAAAGTATATCCATATAAAAATTAAATATAACTATATAAATATAAAATTCAATAAAAGTTTAGTAAGTAGAATATTAAAATTGAATATGAAAAAGTACTAAAAGCAGCATAGAAACTATGTTTCGACAGTAGATAAATAGAATAAGAGGTAGTTGAAATTATTTGTCCTTTATAGTATAATTATAACGACAATAGGTAAATTTATGGGAGGTGAAATATATAGGTGAAATATATAGGCGAAAAATTAGAAGGAAAAGAATATAAAGAAAGAAGAACAACATATGGACTAATATCTAATGATGATGGAAATATAGCTATAATAATAGAACATGGCAATATGTATAATATGATTGGTGGAAAAATAGAAGATGGTGAGGATGCAAAAGAAGCTTTAATTAGAGAAGCAAAAGAAGAAATAGGTTGTGAACTTAAAAATATAAAATATTTAAATAGTTTGGGATGCTATCATTATCTAGATTTTTTAGATAAATATGAACTAGCAGTAATGGATTTTTACAGTGCGGATATTGGTGAAAAAGTATGCGAACCAATTGAAAAAGATGTTAAATTAGTTTGGGCAAAACCAGAAGATGTGGCTGATAAAATGTATTTTGAATATCATAGATATTTTTTAGAAAAATATTTAGAAAATAATAAAGAAATTGAAAGATGACATACAATTATAAAGATATATTATAAACTAGACTAACCTTATTACAAGTAATAAATAATAGAATAATGATGTTAGTAAAACGATAGCTAATAAATAGCTGAAATTTTCCTACAAAAAATTTATACTACCAGATAAACATAAAAAGTTGCAATAAATACAAAAATATGGTATAATTGGTAATAGGTGATGTAAATGGAAAATTATGAAGATATTGATATTAAAAGAATTTTAGAAATAATACTATCTAAAAAATTATTAATTGTATTAATATTATTATTTAGCATACTATTCGGTTATGCTTATTCATATTATTATAAAAAGCCAGAATACAAGTCTTCTGTAACAATATTATTAGTTGCAGATGAGAACAAAACAAACAAAGAATTAACACAAACAGATTTAAATATAAATAATGGATTAATTTCGACTTATAGCAGTATAGCTAAAAGTACAAATGTTGTACAAAAAACAATAGAAAATCTAGAATTGAATATGTCGGCTTCAAGTTTACAAAAAAAGGTAGATGCAAAACAAATAGATAGTACACAATTTTTAAAAATAAGTGTAACAAATGCAAATCCAGAATTAGCTAAAAATATAGCAAATGAATTAGCACAAGTATTTACACAACAAATTAAAGAAATATATAATTTGCAAAACATAAGTATAGTAGATGAAGCAGAAGTAGAATCAACTCCTTGTAATGTAAATCATATGAAAGATATTATAATGTTTGCATTTGCAGGTCTATTTTTGGCAATGGTATCAGTAGTAGCAATATTCATGTTTGATGATACTATAAAAAGTGAAGAAGATATAGAAAAAAATGTAAAATTAAAAGCCATAGGAACATTACCAGTAGATAAAGAAAAAAATGAATTAATAGTAAAAAATAATCCAAAATCACAAATAGTTGAAAGTATAAAGACAATAAGAACAAATATATTATATTCAACAAATAAAAATGCAATTTTAGTAACAAGTTGTAAACAGGATGAAGGAAAAACATGGGTTATAAACAATTTAGCTGTAGCATTTGCTCAAACTGGAAAAAGAGTAATTTTAGTAGATGCAAATTTAAGAGAAGAAAGTAATAAAAATGATATATTTGAAATAGACAAAGGAGAAGGGTTATCTGACTTTATAAAAGAAATTTCAGAAGATAATTTAGATAATTTACAAAAATCAAGAAATTATATTAAAGAAACCAAAATACCTAATTTACATATATTACAAAATGGTACAATACCACCAAATCCAGTGGAATTAGTATCTTCAAGAAATATGCAAAAAATAATAAAATTATTAAAGAATATGTATGATGTGGTTTTAATAGACGGAACATCAAGTATAATGGTATCTGATAGTATAGCATTATCTTCAATGGTTGATAGTACAATATTAATTGCAGAAAATAAGAAAACAAAAATTAATGATTTGAAAAAAGTAAAAAAATTAATAGAGGATGTACATGGAAACATCTTAGGAGTAATATTAAATAAAGCTCAAACTCAAAAGGGAAAGTATTATGGAAAAAAATATGGTTATTATTATGGTAGTGATGTTGAAAAACAAATCCAAAAAATAGAAGAAAAACAAGATACAATTTCATTAGATGAAGTAATTGAGTTAGCAAAAGAAAAAATACAAATGCAATTACCAGAAGATGAAATTTTAGAGGAAAAAGAAAGAAACTTAGAATTTGAAAATAATAACGATACCAATGATGAGACTAATAATGAAATTAAAAAAATAAGACAAGAAATATTAGGCGAAATTGATAAAATAAAAAATGTATTTATAGAGTTTAAAAGAAAAGATAAAACTAAAAAACAAATTATTAATATACATAATAGTATTAATAATTTAAAACAAATCCAGGAAAATAATAATAAAAAGTTGATTGAAAATCAACAAGATATGTATAAAAAAATAACAGAACAACAAGAAGATACTAATAATGATATATTAGAAAAAATCTTGAAAATACAAGAATTACAAAATAATAAAAAACAAGAATTAATGGAAAATATACAAAATGTTGATGAAAAGCAAAGTGAAAATAATCGAAAATTGATGGAACAAATCCAAAGTGTAGATGAAAGACAAAATGAAAATAACCAAAAACTAATAGAACAAATTAAAAATGTAGAAGAAAATCAAAATGAAAACAATCAAAATCTAATAGAACAAATTAAAAATGTAGAAGAAAAACAAAATGAAAACAATCAAAATCTAATAGAACAAATTAAAAATGTAGAAGAAAAGCAAAATGAAAATAATCAAAAATTAATAGAACAAATTCAAAGTGTAAAAGAAAATCAAAAAGAAGTAAAAATGCAAGAAGAAGAAAATGTAAAGATTTTAGTTGAACAATTTATACAAGAAATTAATACCTTAAGAAGTGAAATAAAAGAACTTAAAGACAATCAAAATGTAAGTAGAGCTGAATTGTTAGAAAAAATAGACAATATGAAGTATGAAGAAAAGTTAAATGAAATTAACGAAAAATTACAAGAAAAAGAAACTAAAAATAATATTATAAGTTTTGAAACATTGAAAAGAAAAAAATCAAACAAAAAAGTATTTAACATAAACGAGGAAAGCATTGGCTTTGAGGATTTACAAAGATTATCAAATTGTATTGTAGACTTAAACGATGAAGTAACATCTTTAGAAGCAATGAGTAATTAAAACAAAAAGCTATAACAATATCTAAAAACTGGAATTGCTATAGCTTTTATAAATTTTTTTAAAGGTTGTATGTATAATATTTTCTTGACTTATTTAATGGATTGATATAAAATAATGTCCGTAACGAAAGAGGAGGAAAGAATATGAACATAATATATCAAGGAAGAACAAAAAAGATAGAAAATGGGTTAACAGTAAAAGAAGCTTTAAAAAAAGAAATAAATGAAAATAAATATGAAGTTATAGGTTGCTTATATAATAATGACTATAAGAATTTGGAAACAGAAGTAGAAGAAGGAGCAAAAATAGAATTAATAGATATTTCTTCAAAAGAAGGAATGAAAATATATGTAAGAACAATTGTATATATAATGGGAAAAGCATTCGAAAACTTATACAATAGAGAAAAAATAATGGTAGAATATCAACTTGGAAACGCAATGTATTGCAAATGTGATAATATACAAATAACAGATGAATTTATAACAAAACTAAAAAATGAAATGCAAAAAATAATAGAAAAAGATGAAAAAATAACAAAAGTAGAAATGACAAGAAAAGAAGCGGAAAAATTTTATGAAGAGAATAATTCTTCAAGAGGAAGATTACAATTTGATTTAAAAGGAAATAAACCAATATACATGTATTATTGCGGGAATTACTATAATTATTGTTATGGAACACTTGCAAATAGAACAGGAATTATTAAAATTTTTGATGTAATAAAATATGGAGATGGATTTTTAATAAGATATCCAAGTTCAAAAGAACCTACTAAAATGCCAGAATTTCATGAAACAAAAAAATTAGCTTGGGCATTAGAAGAATTTGAAAAAATTCATTCTGTTTTAGATGTTTTAACAGTGTATAAATTAAATAAAGCAATAGAAGAAGACAGAATAAAAGATGTAATAATGCTTGCAGAAGCTTTACATGAAAAGAAAATAGCAAATATAGCAGATGACATAGCAAAAAGAAAAAATGTAAAAATGGTATTAATTGCAGGACCTTCATCATCAGGAAAAACAACATTTGCACAAAGACTTGGAATTCAATTAAGATTAAATGGACTAAAACCAGTTACAATATCAGTAGATAATTATTTTGTAGAAAGACAAGATACACCAAGAGACGAAAATGGAGAATATAATTTTGAGTGTATAGAAGCAATTGATTTAAAACTATTTAATGAACATTTAGTAAAACTTTTAAATGGCGAAGAAATAGAAGTACCAGAATTCGATTTTAATGTTGGAACAAAAAGATATAATGGCAAAAAAATGAGATTGGCAGAGGACGAAATTTTAGTAATAGAAGGTATACATTGTTTAAATGATAAATTAACAAGTCAAATTTCAAAAGACCAAAAATATAAAATATATATAAGTGCACTAACAGTTTTAAATATGGACAGATATAATAGAATATCAACAACAGATACACGTTTAATAAGAAGAATAGTAAGAGATTATCAATTTAGAGGTTATTCAGCATTACATACATTAAATACATGGCATAAAGTAACAGAAGGAGAAGAAAAAAATATATTTCCATATCAAGAATTAGCAAATACAATTTTTAATACATCACTTATATATGAGTTAAATGCATTAAAACCAATAGCAATGCCATTATTACAAGAAATAACAGACGAATATAGAGAATATGCAGAGGCACAAAGATTAATAAATATATTAAAATACTTCAGAGAAGTACCGAAAAGTTATGTACCAAACAATTCGTTATTGAAAGAATTCTTAGGTGGAGGAACATTTGATTTGCATTAGTGTCCAAAAGGGACGGTTCTTTTTGGACATTAATCTAAAAAATAAAGGAGCATAGAATGTTAAAAGATAGTAGATTTACAGAAATTGATGAAGAATTAATATCTGAAAATTGTGGGCAAAAGGTACCAAAACTTGGATATTCATGTAGAAATCATTGTCCATATTGTTTACATTCAAAACATGTAGATAAAAACCCAGGAGATAGAGCCGAGAGCTGTCATGGAGATTTAGAACCTGTAAGCATGGAAATTGATGGAAAAAAAGGATATGTTATAGTTTTTAGATGCAAAAAATGTGGAGCTATTAGAAGAAATAAAGCTGCAAAAGATGATAATATGGATTTGTTAATTGATTTAAGTAGTAAACAAATATAAGAATGAGTCTATGTAAAAAAGTTGTCAAAAAGGGGCGGCCCTTTTGACAACTTTTTATATTTCTCTATTTAAATTCCCATTAGTGAATTCTTTACCTTCTAATCGTTCACCTTTTTTAACAGTATTTACAATATCATTAATTTCTTCAACAGATTCATCTAAAATGTCAATTCTATTATAATGTATGTTAGAAAAATCGCTAGGTGAAATAGAAGTAGTTTTACTATTATATATAGTAGATACGGTTTGAATATTGTCAAACAGTACAGGAAACTTCATATTAAGTCTATCTTTTAAATAATAAGAATTATTAAGATTACACTTAGAACTACAAGTAGGATAACACTTATTAGTTTTTCCAAGAACGCAATAATTCATATTCATAAGAGGTGTTTTGCCATAAACAATTAATTCTGCAGGCATAAAGCAACAAGAAGAATTACAAATACTATCTATAATTTCTTTTGTTGATTCAGGAGAAATTGTAAATTTATCAAGTCCTAAATTTTTTAATTCATTTACACTATATAAATTGAAAATATTAAAGGTGTAATTAGCAATTAATTCAAATTTATTATTAGGATTGTTTAAAACATTTTCTAATAATTTTAAGTTTGAAATGTTTGAAATAACAAAGCCCTTAATATTGTAATTTGAAATAGTTTTTTCAATAGTACTAAAAAGTAGATTTCTGTAATTTGCCTTTATAATTGTTGGCATGTAAATATAAATTTTAAATTTTTGCTCTAATGTTTTTAAAATATCAGAATATTTTTTAATTGAAAAATATTTTAAAGGAATGTATATATTATCAAATCCTTCTAATTTAGAATAATCAAAATCAGGATTTAAAATATTTAATAAAACTGATATTGTATTTTCTTTAAACATAAAGCTTTCTACATTAGCAGTATTTCCATTTAAACAAAGAATTTGAGAATCTTTTAAATTATCACAAACGCAATTAGGATGGACTCTTTTTATATTAGAAACAGCAAAATCAAAAGCTAAATCTAAAACTTTTCTTCTTAAATCATTCAAAGTACTAATTTTAGGTAAGAAAATGTCTGAATCTAAATTAACATCAATATTAGCAAATTCAAAAATAGAATCAGTAGTTTTGTTAATTTGATTAATAACTTTTTCCTTATCTAAAGGTCTATTTTTAGCAACTTCTGGGATAACATCTGAAGAATAAGTAATATCCAAGTTTGAATATGCATCTAGATAGCCATTATTAGAAATTTGAGCATTATTTAAAGAAAATGCTGAAGGGGAAAGAGTTACTCTAATTTGTATAGGTTCATTGTGTTTAATTTTTATTGTACAATTTAAAGGAACTTTTCTATGTTCTCCATTTATGCTATCATGAGCTATTAAATTCAATTTTTTAGATGATATTTTATAGATTTTATCACCTAAATTTATATTACCTTTCATTCTTCCAATAGTTACTGTTTGACCTATACTAGTTTCTTTTATATTTTTATCTTTAATCATTAATTCTGAAATATTATAAGAACCAGTTTCTTTTTCTAAAGATATAGTATCTCCGATTTCAATAGGTTCTTGTAATTTAACAGTGATGTAACCTTTGTTTTTACTGTATTTTTCTACCTTACCTAAAAATAATCCCATGTTATTAGGCTTTTCTTTAAAAACTAAGTTTTTGTTAGGTTCATTAGTAAGGTGACCAGTTGAGGACATCCCTCTATTAAATACCTGTAATAAAGTTTTTCTGTCATTTTCTTCAATTTTGAAATCATTAATATCTGTAATTCTTTCGGCTAAATCAATGTATTTTCTGTAAATTCTTGTAACAGTAGCAACATATTCAGGACTTTTCATTCTACCTTCAATTTTTAAACAAGTAACACCAGCATTAATTAGTGAAGGGATGAAATCTAACCCGCATAAATCACGTGTACTTAAAAGATGACCAGAATCTAATATATTATCATTTTCTAATAATTTATAAGGTAATCTGCAAGGCTGAGCACATTTTCCACGGTTGCCTGAACGACCACCAACCATACTAGAAAATAAGCATTGACCTGAATATGAAATGCACAAAGCACCATGAATAAAGCATTCAATTTCTATATCAGAATTTTTACAAATATATTCAATTTCTTGAAGAGAAAGTTCACGTGAAAGAACCACTCTTTTAAAACCAAGTTCTTGCATTTTTAGAACTCCTTGAAGGTTGTGAACTGTCATTTGTGTACTTGCATGGATATCCAAATCAGGAAAATGTTTTATTAATTGTTTGGCTAATCCTAAATCTTGAACAATAATTGCATCTATTCCATACTCATAAGCTTTTTTGGCAAGTTCAAATGCATCGTTGAATTCATTATCTGTAACTAAAGTATTTAATGTTAAATTTGTTTTAACTCCACGTGCCTTTGCATATATAATAGCTTTTTCTAAATCTTCCAAATTAAAGTTTGAAGCATAAGCTCTTGCACTAAATAAATCTGCTCCAAAGTATACGCTATTTGCACCATTTTGAACGGCTGCTTTTAAGCAGTCAAAATTACCAACTGGTGAAAGTAAATCAATCATTTTTGGCCTCCTTAATTTTTACATCAATATTATATAACTTTTTTTAACAAATTTCTACCATTTATTTAATAAATATGATATAATAGGTGACATAATTCAAAATGCAAATATTTATTAATTTATATAAAAATAAAATGAGGTAGGTAATAATGGAATTTGATTTGATAAAAGAAATATCAAAAGCTCAAAAAGGATTAAATAAAAAACAAATATACTATACAAAAAAAGAATTAGAAACATTACATCAATATATAATGAAACAAAATGAAAGAATAAAAAACAAGAGATATACTTGTAGAGAGTTAATATATGATGAATTTGAAAAAGACCTAGATAATTATGTAAAAACAACAGGGACACATATGATGCAAGTAGAAGATAATGCATTACAAATATTAAGTACCAATCCAGCAATTGTAGATAGAGCATATGATAAAATAAAAGATAAAGATTTAGAAAAATTCGACTTTGAAAAAGAAAAGTATAGAATTTTAAATGGAGAAGAGCAAAGCATAGAATATGAAATGTGTTTCGGTAAATCCTTTTTATAAAGAAAAAAGAATTAAGGAAAGAAAAAGTAGAAGGACCACTAAAAGAAATATTATATGAAGAAATACACCCAAAAGATGAAAACAAAAGGCAAAAAATGAGAGAGAAAATACAAGAAAGTGATGAATACAAAAAAACGGTTGAATATACAAAAATACTCATTGAACAATCAGAAAGAAAACAAATAGATATGGCTATAAATTATAGAAAAAAAGGATTAGAAGAGGCCCTGTTTACTAAAGAAAAAGAAGGATTCAAATTATCAGGAGAGTTTTTAAAGAAATATGGTTTTTTAAGAGAGGAACTAGAACAACAAAATAAAGATTATAGAGACTTATCTTTAAGCAATATGCAGTATGAATTAAAAACAGAAAATATGGATGATGATATAGGCTTAGAAAATATATTTGAGGACAGTTATCTAGATACATTAAGTTTAGAACAATTAACAGTATTAAATGCATTTTGGCAAAACAGATTTACAAAGAAAATAGAGCGGGATAAAAAGAGCACTATTTGTAGCAGATAGCATGAATTTATGGGAAGATTTAGAAAAAAATGATTATGAAAATAAATTAGAAGATAATAAAATTGAAAAAGTACTTTTAAAAATGATATTAACTGATAATATGACAAAGACAATAAGAAAAAGTATAACAAAACTTATAGATACAGAAAATTATAGATATGCGTATTTTAATAGTCAAGAAGGATTATCAAAAAAATTAAGAAAACAATATACAAATTTCTTTGATGCAATTTTACCAGAATGTGAAAATGATTTAGAAGCGGACTTATTTGCTCCACAGTCAATAAGAAACAATATTGATTTAATATATGGTGTGAAAGGTATAATGTTAAATAAAATATTAACTCAAATAAGGTACAATTCTAAAATAACAAATTGGGGATATATACCAGAAGATAGTAGTGAAAAAGATAAAAGAAAAGTATTAATTGGGATTGATTATCCTGGATTTAATATGCCATTAAAATTACATATGAATAAAGATGAATTAATAGAATATCTAGAAATGATAAAAGGAAATGCTGTTTTACCAGTATATGAAGGAAATGGAGACATGACGTATAAAGGTAAAAAATTAACAACAAAAATATTTATGCCATTGACTGAAAAAAGAGAATCCGAAATTATTAAAGCAAATAAAGAAATAAATAGTGTTGACTCAAAATATTTATATGTAAGACATATAGGAAATTTAATAACAAAAAAGTGTAAAAAAATTTTAAAAATATATCCACAAAAATATATAGATTTAAAAACAAAAAATATGGGAACAAAAAGAAACGGAAAATTTATTCCTGATGCAGAAAATGAAAACACAAATTTGAAACAAGAAGATATTGACAAAGGTAAAAATTTAGGTTAAACTTAGAATTACAAATTAAGTATTCATAATTAAAATTAAATAAATATTAAGGAGGAAAAGAAAATGGAATTAAAAGGATCAAAAACAGAAAAAAATTTAATGGAAGCTTTTGCAGGAGAATCACAAGCAAGAAATAAATATACATATTTTGCTAGCAAAGCTAAAAAAGAAGGATATGAACAAATAGCTGCTATATTCCAAGAAACAGCAGACAATGAAAAAGAACATGCAAAAATGTGGTTTAAATTATTACAAGGTGGAGAAATAAAAACAACAGCAGAAAACTTAAAAGCTGCTGCAGAAGGTGAAAACTTTGAATGGACAGACATGTATGATAGAATGGCAAAAGAAGCAAAAGAAGAAGGATTTGACCATATTGCATTCTTATTTACAGAAGTAGGAAAAATAGAAAAAGAACATGAACAAAGATATTTAAAATTATTAGAAAATGTTGAAGATGGATTAGTATTTAGTAAAGATGGAGACAAAATTTGGAAATGTAGAAACTGTGGACATATAGTAATTGGAAAAAATGCTCCAGAAATTTGCCCAGTTTGTAGTCATCCAAAAGCATATTTTGAAATAAAAGCAGAAAATTATTAATAAAAAAATTAATATTTAGAAAAGGATTTTGAAGTAAAATTTATATACAAGGACTTCAAATCCTTTTTTAAAATTTATTTGAAAAAAATAAAACCATGTGATATAATCAACCCCAAGGAGGACAAAATGCCAAAATTTTTTGTTAAAGAAGACCAAATAAAAGACAATGAAATAATAATATTAGGACAAGATGTTAATCATATAAAAAAAGTTTTAAGAGCAAAAAAAGGAGACGAATTGCAAATATGTAATAGTCAAAATGGGGAAAATTTTTTGTGTGAAATAAATGACTTAGAAAATGAAAATATAATTTGTAAAATAAAAGAAAAAATAAATAAAAATGTAGAATCAAATATAGAAGTTACTATATTTCAAGGTCTACCTAAATCAGATAAAATGGAATATATTATTCAAAAATCAGTTGAACTTGGAGTACATGATATAACACCAGTAGAAATGAAAAGATGTGTAGTAAAATTAAATGACAAAGACAAAGTTAAAAAGATAGAAAGATGGCAAAAAATTTCAGAAGTAGCATCAAAACAATGTGGAAGAGATATAATACCTAAAATAAATAATGTGGTAAATATATCAAAAATATGTAGTTTAATTGAAAATTATAATATTTTAATAGTTGCATATGAAAATGAAAAAGAAAACACATTAAAACAACAATTAAAAGAAATAAAACAACAAATAAATGATAATAGTATAGTAAAAATTGGAATTGTAATTGGACCAGAAGGTGGTTTAGAAGAAAAAGATGTTGAATTATTAAAACAAAATGGTGCAAAAGTAATAACTTTAGGAAAAAGAATTTTAAGAACAGAAACAGTAGCATTAAATGTTTTAAGCATAATTATGTATGAATTGGAAAATTAGTATAATGCAAATAAAATTATATATAAAATTACGAGGGGGAAAACAATGAAAGAAGTAAATGAAAAATATATGAAGAAAATATACCTAAATATATTAAAAGCAATATTAATAGTATTCTATTTTTTTGTATTAAATTTAGCATGTGAAAATATAAGTGTAGAACATCTAGAAAGGGGAATTCAATTATGTACAATGGTATTCTTATTTATAGCTATTGTTATATTTGAAATTGCATATAGAAAAGATGATGATGATTTAGCAATACAAGGAATAGAAGTGCTTGTATTGTCAGCATACACATTGACAAGTCAACATATAACTAAAAAATATAATTTCAATTTTAAAAATTATTCTTTGGTAGCATCATATTTTTTTGCAATATATTTTATTGTTAAATGTATAGTTATTTATACAAAAGGAAGAAAAGAAATGGCAGAAGATTATAGTGATATAAAAGAAATTGTAAAAAAAGATGAGCCTATAAAGAAGGAGGCTACTAAAAAACAAAAGGATAATTCTGAAGAAGAAAAGACTAAAAAAGTAAGAAAAACTAAAAAAGAAAATACAAAAAAGAATGAAGAAAAGAATGAAGTAAAAAAACAACCTGTAAAGAGAAAAACAACAAGAAAGAAAGTAGAAAAAGTAGAAGAAAAACCAGAAAATACTGAAATAAAAAAAGAACCAGTAAAGAAGAGAACAACAAGAAAGAAAGTAGAAAAAGTAGAAGAAAAACCAGAAAATATTGAAATAAAAAAAGAACCAGTAAAGAAGAGAACAACAAGGAAGAAAGTAGAAAAAACAGAAGAAAAACCAGAAAATACTGAAATAAAAAAAGAGCCAGCAAAGAAAAGAACAACAAGAAAAAAAGTAGAAACAACAAAAAATGACAAGAAAGAACAAGAAAAATAAGACAAATTCGAAATACTTTACTTGTCTTAATGGGGAGGAAAAATGATTAGGAGTATGACGGGCTATGGAAAACAAAGCCTAAATGTAGAAAAAAGAGAATATCAAGTAGAAATAAAAAGTGTAAATCATAGATATTTAGATATAAATATAAAACTTCCAAAATCAATAAGTTATTTAGAAGACACAATAAAAAAAGAAATATCTGCAAAAATAAAAAGAGGAAAAATTGATGTATTTATAACATTTGAAAATAATAGTCAAGAAGGAAAAAATATAACAATAAACAAAGAATTAGCTAAATTATATATAGAACAATTAAAAGAGTTAGCACAAGAAGAAAAAATATTAAACAATATAGAGGTAATGGATATTGCAAAATTACCAGATATTTTAATAGTAAAAAATGATGAAGAAGACGAGAAAATACAAAATGAACTTATAGAAGTTGTTCAAGGCGCTATAAGCAAAATTATTGAAATGAAAAATATAGAGGGAAATAAAATAGAACAGGACTTATTGCAAAGAATAGATAAAATAGAAAATAAAATAGTGGAAATATCTGCAAAATCTACTGGACTTATTGAAGAATATGTAGTAAAATTAGAAAAGAGAATAAAA
>ERZ824978.2109-NODE-2109-length-18403-cov-5.403423_pt1 | contig 18403 bp, 20 predicted proteins | sample MGYA00519860_ERZ824978 | MGnify/ENA primary metagenome ERZ824978 (study PRJEB31778, sample SAMEA3449184) | human gut metagenome | biome: human gut; feature: human-associated habitat; material: faeces | place: United Kingdom | collected 2010/2012 ... | reverse complement strand
AATCCCACCTACGATAGCGGGATCATCCGCATAACGGCGATCACCGTGAAACTCGGTAAAGCCTTTGAAAATGTTCTTAATATAATCAAGCCCGGTTGGTCTCTTACTGTCACGAGCAAGTTTTACACGTTCATAAGCAATTCCGCTCATACCATCGCCCTCCCATCGTGCATTTTTAGCAGTTCAGTCAAATATTTCTTTTGTCCCAAACGTGGGATAATACTGTCAATAAATCCGTGTTCCAGTACAAATTCAGACGTTTGGAAGCCTTCGGGCAGAGCTTTCTTAGTTGTCTGCTCAATAACTCTCGCACCTGCAAAACCGACCGTTGCGCCAGGTTCAGCAAGAATAATATCCGCTTCCATAGCAAAACTTGCTGTCACGCCGCCCGTCGTTGGATCTGTAAGAACAGCAATATATAAAAGTCCCGCATCACTGTGACGCTTGACAGCAGCACTTGTTTTTGCCATCTGCATCAAAGACAATAAGCCTTCTTGCATACGAGCACCACCGGATACCGTAAATCCGATCACCGGCATACGATACTGCACGGCATATTCAAACAGTGTCGTTATTTTTTCGCCAACGGCACTGCCCATACTGCCCATCATGAAGTACGATTCCATAACGAACAGACAGCACTTTTGTTTACCAATGGTAGCAGCGCCGCACACAACTGCCTCGCTTTCGCTGCTTGCCACACGAACAGTTTCGATCTTATCCTTATATCCGGGAAAGTTCAGCGGATTATCAGCTTTCATGTTGGAATATAATTCGTGAAAGCTCCCTTTATCAGCGATCATCTGTATGCGCTGACGTGCCTTCATACGAAAATGATAACCGCACGGACAAACAAGGTCACTCGCCCAAAGGCGACTCAGTGGAATGTCCTTGTGGCAATTCGGGCACTTCTTCTCAGGCTCACCGGCATCACGCTGAACGGGAGCAGAAGTACGCCCGCCTTCTTCCAATTGATTTTTAGGTTTCAAAAAATTAAGTAATGCCATTTCATCACCTGTTTCCCATAAATGTTAAATCATAATTGCCGGATGTAAAGCGTTCATCCTCAACAATCCGCAGTTGTTCCTCAATATTTGTCGTGATACCGTCAATAACAAGTTCACAGAGTGCAGCTCTCATCTTGCGAAGGGTTTCTTCACGTGTTTTCGCATACACGATCAGTTTTCCAAGAAGTGAATCGTAGTATGGTGACACGACCGTACCGGCAACCAGGCAGGTGTCAAATCGTACAGACGGACCGCCGGGAACGTGAAGCATTTTCAAAGTTCCGCAGCTTCCTGCATTGATGCGGCATTCGATTGCCGAACCTTTCATCTTCACATCTTTTTGAGCAAAGTTCAGCGGAATACCAGCGGCAATACGAATTTGCCATTTTACAAGATCAAAGCCTGTCAGCATTTCCGTCACACAATGCTCAACTTGCAGTCGAACATTCATTTCCATAAACCAGAAATTGCCTTCACGGTCAAGCAGAAATTCAAGCGTTCCCGCACCAACATAGCCAATCTTCTTTACGGCATCTACAGCAAGCTCAATAATCTTTTGACGTTGCTCGTCATTAACAGCGGGAGAGGGTGTTTCTTCAAGAAGCTTTTGATTTCTTCTCTGGAGAGAACAGTCTCGATCTCCAAGGCATACTGCATTTCCGTGCTCATCGGCAAGAATTTGTAATTCAACATGTCTTGCCGGGAAAATGTATTTTTCAAGATATACACTGCCATCACCAAAAGCGCTGATTGCTTCACTTGTGGCTTGGTGATAGGCGTCATCCAGTTCATCTTCCGAACGGATTAAACGTATTCCTCGACCACCGCCGCCTGCACAGGCTTTTAACATAAGAGGGTATCCGATTCTGTCAGCTGCTCTCTTTGCTTCAGCCACAGAAGCTACCGCTTTTGTTCCCGGAATAACCGACAGACCTGTGTTTCGAATCAATTCTTTTAGGATTGCTTTATCACTCAGGCGTTCCATGCTTTCGGGATCGGGGCCGATAAATACCAATCCGTTCTTTCTGCAGGCACGGGCAAAATGTGCGTTTTCAGAAAGGAAGCCGTAACCGGGGTGAATCGCCTGTGCACCCGCTAAAATAGCGGTGCTTATAATTTGATTTTCATTCAGATAGCTTTCCGAGGCTTCGGGACCGCCGATACAATAGCTTTGATCGGCAAGAGCTACGTGAAGGGCGTTTTTATCTGCCTCGGAATATACAGCAACCGTAGCTACGCCCATTTCCTTGCAAGCCCGAATGATGCGGACAGCGATTTCGCCACGGTTGGCGATCAGTATTTTTGAAAACATAGTTTACGCTCCTGTAATTGCAAAGGAAAATTCTGCCGATACGCAAAGCCGTCCATCCACCGTAACAGTACCTTCGGCAAAGTAAAACGGGTGCTTTGCCCGTTTGATTTGGCACCGTGTTTCAACGGTGTCACCCGGTTTTACATGGGAACGGAATTTCACGTTATTGAGTCCTGTATAAACGGGCAGTTTCCCCTCGCTCATTGCATCCTGCATCAGTATGCAGGCAGACTGTGCCAATATCTCACAGAGAATAACGCCCGGCACGATAGGACTATCGGGAAAATGTCCCTTTAGGAAGAACTCGTCACCTCGAACCCAATAATGCCCGATGGCAATGCCATCCTTACTATCTACATCGTCCAGAAGCAGCATATTATCTCTGTGAGGTAAAATAGCCATGATTTCTTCTCTGTTCATATCTTTACCTCTTGATACGGAACAGCTCTGTTCCATATTCAACAACCTGCCCGTTGGTAACACAGATCTCCGAAATGATACCGTCATCATCAGCAGAAATTTCATTCATCAGCTTCATTGCCTCAACAATACAAAGAGTTTGCCCCTTTGTCACAGAATCTCCGATAGAAACATAGGGATCAGCGTTTTCAGCGGGAGCCGCATAAAACACACCGACGATGGGGGATTTTACGCTGATATAGTCTTTGGGCTCGGATGTAGTCTGTGTATTACCGACGGATTCGGGAACAGAATATACGGTTTCTTTTACCAGTGCTGAAACGGAACGCTCCAAACGGACTTTGCTGTTTTCATCTGTAATTTCAAGTCCGGTCAGTCCAAGCTCTTTCATCAACTCGGCGTATTTGCGAATATCTGTTTCTTTCATCGGATTACACCTTTCTGAAAGCAAGACAAGCATTATGACCGCCAAATCCAAGAGAGTTGGAAAGTGCCAGTGTAATATCTGCTTTTACGGCAGTATTGGGAACACAATTCAGATCACAATTTTCATCCTGCTCATTCAAATTGATTGTGGGAGGAATAATTCCCTCGTTCAGTGCGAAAAGGCAAGCCAGTGCTTCAATGGCACCCGCTGCGCCAAGCATATGTCCGGTCATGGACTTTGTAGAGCTGACATACGCTTTTGGGGCATTATCTTCTCCAAGTGCTTTCTTGATAGCAGCAGTCTCAATCACATCATTCATCGGAGTACCCGTGCCGTGTGCATTGACATAGACAGCATCAGCATCTGTATAGCCTGCTTCCTTCATAGCGTCGATCATTGCCTGTGCACCGCCGCGTGCATCGGGATGAGGTGCAGTGATGTGATGGGCATCACAGGTAGAACCATAGCCGCACACCTCGCCGTAAATCTTTGCGCCACGTGCTTTTGCATGTTCATATTCTTCAAGAACAAGCGCAACAGCACCTTCTCCGATAACAAAGCCGCCTCTGCGTTTATCAAAGGGCAAGGATGCTTCGTCGGGATTTTCAGAAGTGGAGAGTGCCTGCATGTTCACAAACCCCGCAACAGCGGAAGGAACAATGGCAGCTTCAGCACCGCCGGTAATCACAGCATCAGCATATCCGTGACGTACAAGGCGCATCGCTTCACCGATCGCGTTAGAACCGGAAGCACAAGCTGTAACGGCAGGCATAGCGCTGCCACGGCAATCGTGTCTGATAGCAATCATACCGGCTGCCATATTACCGATCATCATAGGCACAAACAAAGGAGAAACACGGCGGGGACCTTTCTCCATCAGCTTTGTGTGTTCGTTTTCAAAGGTGTTAATGCCACCAATTCCGGTTCCAAAGATAACGGCAAAGCGCTCGGGATCCACTGTGCCCTCAACACCGCTTTCATCTACTGCCTGCTGTGCGGCAGCAACGGCAAACTGCGCATAACGGTCAGTACGGAGAACATCATTAACTTCCAAATATTCTTTGGGGTCAAAGCCTTTGACCTCTGCACCTAATTTTGATTTGAATTTTTCCGTATCGAAAAGTGTAATGGGAGCAATGCCGTTTTTGCCGTTCTTCATACCCTCCCAGGTATCAGCGACATTGTTTCCCAAAGGGGTTATTGCACCGATTCCGGTAACAACAACACGTCTGTTTTCACTCATAATCTTTCTCCTTACATGGCAATTCCGCCGTCAACACGGAGGATTTCGCCGGTTACATATTTTGCAGTCGCAAGGTATGCTACTGCATCCGCTACATCTTCTGTTTCCCCCATCTTGCCGAGAGGGATCATATTCAAAAGTGGATTATCTGTTTGATTTCCTGTCATATCCGTTGCAATAAAACCGGGAGCAACCGCATTACAGCGAACCCCTTTGGGGGCAAGCTCCTTTGCCACGGACTTTGTGAGTCCGATCAGCCCGGCTTTTGATGCAGAGTAATTACATTGTCCTGCATTTCCCATTAGCCCTGCAACCGAAGTAACATTGATAATAGCGCCCTCATGTGCACGAATGAACAATCCTGTCATATGACGGATCATATTGAAAGCGCCCTTGAGATTGGTATCCAGAACCGCATCAAAATCTTCTTCCTTCATCATAGCGAGCAGACCGTCACGGGTAATACCTGCGTTATTGACAAGAATCTGTGCTGTACCAAAGTCAGCTTTGATTATGGCTACGGTTTCCTTTGCTGCAGAAAAGTCAGCAACGTTGCATTGATAAGACTTTGCCTCTACGCCGTATTCCTGCTTGCATTTTTCGCAAACTCGTTCTGCGGCGGTTGCATTACCTGCGTAAATAACAGCTACATTAGCACCCATTGATGCCAACTTATATACGATTGCCTCACCGATGCCACGAGATCCACCGGTCACAACCGCTGTTTTTCCTTTTAACATCCTTCTACCTCCGCAAGATATTCCATAATATTTACAGCCTTAACATCTGCGCTGATCTTCTTAATCATATTGGTAAGCGTTTTGCCGGGTCCGATTTCGATAAGAGTATCAACGCCGTCGGAAATCATATTGCGGATAATCTTTTCCCATTGCACAGGATTGCAGATCTGCGCAGAAAGTAAGCTTTCTACGTCATCCGTATAGACTTCGGCGGTCATATTGGAATAGAGCGTGATGTTTCTTTCCTTAGTCACTGACTGTTTCAGTTCTTCGGCAAAAGATTCTGCTGCGGCCTTCATAAAGGGCGAGTGGAAAGCTCCTTTCACTTTCAACGGAATGGCTCTGCCTCCAGCCGCCTTGATGTCAGAAAAGAAGTCCGCCATCTGCGAGGAGAAACCGGATACGGTAATCTGTTCGGGACAGTTAAAGTTTACAGGGTAAACATCGGAATATTTACTGCATACGTCCTGTACCTGTTCAGCCGTCAGCTTAACAACAGCCGCCATAGAGGTATCAAACTTTTCAGCTTCGCTCTGCATCAGCTCTCCGCGTTTGCAGACAAGACGGAATCCTGTTTCATTGTCAAAGGTTCCACTAACCGTTGCGGCAACAACCTCACCGAGAGAAAAACCGGCAACCACATCGGGGGTAATACCTTTCCCGATTAGAACACTTGCCGCCGCCAGTTCCATTGCAAAAAGGCAAGGCTGTGTATTTTTTGTTTCCTTTAATTCTTCTTCCGTGCCGTTAAAGCACTGAGCAGACGTGCCTGGACGGATTTCATCACACAGATCGTAAATTTCTTTGGCAACCGGATATTTTTCATACAGGTCTTTTCCCATACCGGGAAACTGGTCGCCCTGACCTGAAAAAACAAATGCTATTTTACCCATTGCGATGCCCTCAGAAGGATAGGCTCAGCTTCCTCCACAACTTCCTTAACAATTTCTGCCGCAGGCTGCTCTTTCTTAACCATAGCGGCAATCTGGCCGGAGAGGAAACAACCCTTTTCGTTATCACCCTCTTGCACGGCAAGTCTTAACGCGCCTGTCGCAAGTGCTTCCAATTCTTCATCCGGCATACCGCCGTATTCAGCCTTGGAATACTCTCTTGCAAACTGTGTGCGTAGGCTGCGAACGGGATGCCCTAAACGCTTGCCCGTTACCATTGTGCAAAGATCAGAAGCCTTTAGGATTTTTTCCTTATATGCAGGGTGAATGGTACATTCCGTTGCACTGAGAAAACGGGTTCCCATCTGTACGCCCTCTGCGCCAAGCATAAACGCTGCAGCAACACCTCTGCCGTCTGCAATGCCACCGGCAGCAATAACAGGCAAAGTCGTTGCATCGCAAATCTGCGGAACAAGTACCATTGTGGTAAGTTCACCTACGTGACCGCCGCTTTCTCCGCCCTCTGCGATAAGAGCAGACGCACCGAGACGAGTCATCAGCTTAGCCATAGCGACCGAAGCAACAACAGGAATTACTTTGATACCTGCGGCAAGCCATTCCTTCATGTATTTGGATGGATTGCCGGCACCGGTAGTGACAACCTCAACTTTTTCTTCAACAACAACTTTTGCAACGTCATCCGCAAAGGGGCTCAAAAGCATAATGTTTACACCGATAGGTTTATCGGTAATGCTTTTGGCAATTTGAATTTGCTGTCTTACATAATCACCGGGAGCATTTCCGGCCGCAATAATGCCAAGGCCGCCACCGCCCGACACGGCAGCGGCCAGTTTGCCGTCAGCGATCCAAGCCATACCGCCTTGAAACACAGGATATTCGATACCCAGCATTTCGCAAATTACTGACTTTATCATAGGCATCAACCCTTTTTGCTCTGGATGAACTTATCCAGGTCGTCGATAGTCTCCACTTTCTGATCCAGTTCGATTTCGATACCGATTTCGTCCTCCAGATTCATAAGAAGTTCTACGGTGTCGAGAGAGTCAATGCCAAGCTCAGAGAATTTGCTTTCCGGCTTTACGGCAGAAACATCACAACCTGTGCGTTCAGAAACGATTTTTGCAATATCGTCAAAGTACATATTGAGTACCTCCAAAATAAATTTTCAAGCAGTTGCTGGCTGCCTGTTGCTATTTATTATACCGATCTGCCGTTCCGCCAAAGAAACCTCAGCGTTCCCAAAGCGTTCCTGCTTTGTAAACAATTTATGAAATTGAATGTTTCCTCACGGCTTAAAGACTTAAAAAGCTGTGTAAAGCAAAAAAGCGGGAGTGCATCGTTCAAAATGCACTCCCGCTGAAAATTTAACGCTCCCAACTGTCTCGACTTTTCTTCTTGGTCTGCTTCTGCTGTGCCTGCTGTTGCTGTTTCCGACGCATGAACTCCCGCACAGAGCGTAATTCCGCTTCCTCGTGGAGCAGATTTGACACGTCACGTTTACTGTCGTACATCAGCATCGAATCGTACTTCTCACCGTAGGCAGATTTCACCTTATCAACGGCAGAACGTTCCTTTTCTTCACGAACGGCAAGTCGTGCATCCATCCGTTCGGCAGCATCCATACCGGCGGCTTGCTCTTTCATCTCGGCATACTGCTTCAAAGCTTCATCAAGCTCGGCAGAATATTTTTCTTCCTGCTCGGACAGCTTCTGCAGCGCACTCTCTAATGTGGCGATTTCTTTCTTCACAACAGAAATACCCGCATCGTCGGTGCAGTCCAAAGTGCTAAGAATTATTTCCTTTTCGGTTTTCAATTCCTCAATTTCTTCGGTCAACTCGGTAATACGGCGGGTAAGGTCATGCAGTTTGGGTATCTGATAGAACGGCGTTTCCTTTTTCTCTGCAAGGAGGTTTTTCCGTTCCTTGGATTTCTCCTTGATCTGCTGTACCAAACCCGCATAGCGTTCAAGCTCCGGCTTAACTGCATCAACACGCTTGCCCATGCTGTTCTTGCCAACGCCAATATATCGAAGCTGATAACTGAAAATCAGTATGCTGCTGCGTATCTTTTCCATTGCTTCCGCTATGGCAGGAACGGTATTCTTTACCGCCTGCATCAGCTTCTTGACCGTCGCTTTCAGCTCACGGAGCAGAGCATTATCTGCCTTGATCTGTCGGTTAATTTCACAGCGGTCAGAGATGATGCCCTTTTTCTCCAACGCACGGGCAACCACACCCTCGTGAATGGTAGGCTGCTCGGTCAAGCCCCGATCTGCATGGCTGCGGTGGTCGATGCGCTCGTTATGTCCGTATCGCTCCAAATAGCGGTTGGTCACATCTGCCCACGCCTTGCGCCACTCTACAAGCTGTTCTTCGCTGTTCCAACGCACGGCAATGGGATTCTGTCTGCCGAACTTGGTGCTTTTCGGGTGCTTGTTGGCTCGTTCATAGCCGTGCTTCTCCGCTTCGGAGGGCGGCATATACACTTTCTTTCGCCCGACTTTGTAAGGGTATTGCTTTTCCCATCCATCTGCCTGTGCCGCCTTGAACTCGGCGGCGGTAAAGCCCCGTTCCTCGCCGTTTCTGACGCAGAGATATTCTTTCTCGGTCTTGTACTGCCAGTTGCCCTGTTCATCAAGCGGGCGCACCGTCAGCATAATGTGGGCGTGTGGATTATGACCGGGCGGATGTGGATCGTGGATCGCAACATCGGCGCACATCCCCTCAGCAACAAAACTGTTCTGAATGAAATCCGTGAGAAGCTCCTGCCATTGATCTGGTGTCAGTTCAACGGGCAGAGCAGGAACGAACTCACGTGCAAGGCGGCTGTCCTTGGTCTTTTCGTTTTCCTCCACGGCGTTCCAAAGCAGACCTCGGTCTTTCCATTCGGCAGGAGCAAACTCCGGCAGAAATACATCCTGCCACACAAGCCCTTTCTTTCGTGTAAAGTCATGCCGTACCCCGTCATAGTCGTTTAAGATATTGGTACAGCTCAGATAAGCGGAAGCGGCAACCGCAGAGCGTCCCGCACCTCGGCTGACAACCTTTGCTTCCAAGTGGTAGATCGCCATTCGTTCTCACCGTCCTTTCGTTCTTGTTTTTGTTTCTTTTTTGCAAAAAGAAAATGACCGTCAGCCGAACTGACGGTCATAACCGCAAATAAAGCTGCCGGTGGCAGGTTTATGCGGGCAGTTGGTGGAATACTGTCGGTTGAAGCGACGGTATTAAGGGATGCAATCGCCGCACACCGACTGCGTGGACAATTACAGCAGCGCCGCATAGCTGTGGCATTGTCCATAAGGCTTCCGCAGAAGCCGCATCCGCCTCGCAGAGCGCACGGTTGCCGCAGGCAATACCACCGCCCCTTCGGGGTGGTGAGTAAGTGCACCCTTCGGGATAAAAGAAACGGGACGCTCGGTTGCCCGAACGCCCCTCGTCGTCAATTTATCGTCTTAGTCCGCATAGAAAGTCCTCCACTTCGTCAAGGCTCATGGAAGCAACGCTTGGAAAGACCTTTTCCAGTATCGCTCCCTCCTGGATCAGCCGTCGTGTCCTCGCTTTTCGCTCCTTACTACGGTCACGCATCTCTGCTTCTTCCAATCTGTGCTTGGCTTGCAGTAATTTCTTCTCTTCTGTGGTCATAGAAAATCCTCCTGTGGTAGTAAAAAATGGGTTATTTGATAGCAACGCAATACCAAATATCCGTCCGTTTGGTATCATGCTTTTTTTGAAAATCGTTGTAGTAGCAAAAATGCCCCCGTTTAGTATCGCAGTAGTACCAAACGAGGGCAATAGTAGTATCAGAAACTGTCAGCAAAGTCCAATGCCGCCGAAATGTTCTCGTCATCTTCGTCGGGAATGACCTGCGGAACATCGTGTGTCAAAGGTGTAGAGTTGTAGAGTACGGTTTTTTCTATAATTCTCTGTATTAAACCAAGAAAAGCATCATCTTTTTCACGGGTTTCCAAATAAGGATCGGAAGCAAGCCGTGCCTGCCGTTCAAAATGGTCATTGATGGCGGTAACAATCGCCTTGCTATACGAGCGATACTGCTTTTTGTCCATCTGCTGTAAATGCTCGTAGGCTCGGCGGTCATCCTCATCCGCAAGATTTAAGCGCAGGGTAGTCGTGTAGATCTGCTTCATACGATGCCTCCTTTTCTGTTCTGCTTCTGTTCAGCAAGCAGTTCATAGCCTTTTGCGGTAGCGCAAATATCGTCGTTGATAATCACACGGTCTTTGTCATAGCTGCCGAAGTTTTTGAGAATACAGCTTCCGCCGCCTACCACATACAGGCGCACCAGTTCCGGATCGTATTCATGCTCACGCAGTCTGCGGAAGATGCCCTCCGCATATTCGGTTGCGGTATCACGGATGGCGGTCAGATAACGCTGGCTGATGTCTGCCGTTCCGTGACGGATAACACGCTCAAGGACGGTTTCATCCACCGATACACCAAATTGCTTCATCAGATTTTCACGCACAGCAAGCATACACTGATTTGTGCCGTATTTTTCGGTAAAACACTTTTTCGCAAGAGGGCGGCACTCGTTGATATACATGACGTTCATCGTACCGTTGCCAATATCGCAGAGCATATTGATGCCCTTGAACTCACGGAGCTTGTCTGCAACCGCAGAAAAGCCCTGCGGAAAAATATCCGCACCGGCAAATTCAACGTGGTAGTCAACTCCCTTGAAAGTGAAGTCGGCGCTGTCGTTCTGCAGGAGGTATTCCCTGAAGCTGTCCTTCTGTTCGCTCACCCAAGTCAGAGGGAGTCCCGCCGCAAGGTGGACACGGGCAGAGATCAGCTTGCGGATGTTCAGCTCACGGGCAACAGCGGCAAGAGTAAGAATATAGTAGTCGCTGTCTGTCATTTTGTCGGAGATAAATTCCTTGTGTTCCTCACCAATGAGATAATATCTGCCCTCGTAAACAAGCAGATTGCTCTTGAAGGTCGGCTCCTTGTCGTAGGCGGCTACGCCCGTCTTAAAGCAACAATGGGCAGTCTTGATGTTGCCATAGCCGTGATCGATGCCGATGATGATGGGATTGGTGTTGTTGTAGTTGTTCATAAAATTCATAGAGATTCCTTTCTGCCGCTTTGCGGCGATACAAAATATTATCGGTTTTAGCAAAGTGCCAAGTTGGCACTTTGCCGCTGATAGTTGGTGAGTGGACATTTTGTCCACTCACCTCGAAAAGCATCAAGAATCAAAGTTTCAAAATGATACAATGATGCAAAACAGGCATAAAAAATCAAGTTTCCAAAATGACAACTTGAAACAGAAGAAGCGGATCGATATACATCAATCCGCTTCAAATATCGTTATGCTGTTTTTTGTTCGTTTTCCGTCGGTGCCTGTTCGTGCTTTGCTTCTCGTAAGTCTTTCTCCCGTTCGCCTTGCCGCTTGATCTGTGCCGCATACCGGCAATCATCTGAACAATATTTTACGCTGTTTCGTGTCGTGGTAAACTCCTTGCCGCAGTGTTCACAGGTAAGCTCACGGATACGCTCTTTTGCCGCTTCCTGCCGGTAATACTTCGCTCGGCAGTTCACATCACAGAACAGCTTTGCCGTTGACCTTGCTTCAAAGGTCTTGCCGCAGCACTTGCAGGTCTGCGTAATGGGAACGCCTACGGTGCGTTCGCCGGATTTCAGCTTTTGGTAGCGTTCACGGCTACGGGCACGTTCTTTCTTCAAAAACTCCTGCCGCTGGATCTCTTCCTCGGTCAGCTCCGGTGCGGGAAGTTCAAAATGCCCGATAAACTTCAAATAAATTTCAACTTCCTGCACTCTGTCGCCTTTCACCTTTTCGGGAGCGTGAACGATGATCTTGTCGATAAACTCGTTAATCATCATTGTGGTCAGCTCGGAAAAGTCGGTGTATTTTCTTGCAAGCTCCATAAACTGCTCCACACGGACGGTATCTTCCTCAAAAGAGGATATCCGCTGTTCGGCTTCTGCCACGGATGCCTGCAAGGTTTTTTGCTCGGCTTCATATTCAGCAAGCAGGGTATCAAAGCGTTCATCGGTAATACGTCCGATGGCAAAGGATTCATAGAGCTTTTTGATGATATTGTCAAGCTCGGCAATGCGTTTCTTGTCCTTGCTCAGCCTGCGCTTGGTTTCTTTCGCCGCTTCCTTTTGCTTGATCTGCGAAGCGGCACGTACCTTTTCTGCAAATTCCTCTTGATTAGAGATAGCAAAGGCGCTGACGGTGCGGATGGTATTCAAAACAAGTTCCCGAACGGCTTTTGTGCGGATATAGTGACCGCAGCAGGCGTTAGTGCGCTTTTGATGCGCCAGTGTATAGGTGGAGCAATCGTAGAAGTCAGAGGGATAGGGGCTGCTTTCCGTGCCGCCTCTGGAACGGTGGTTGGTCATCTTTGCTCCGCAGTCAGCGCAGAACATAAGTCCCGTCAAAGGATTTGCTTCACCAAGTGTATCGTGGCGTCTCGGTGTCTTACGGAGCTTCTGTGCAAGCTCCCACGTTTCCTTATCCACGATGGCTTCGTGGGTGTTCTCAAAGATCAGCCATTCCTCTTTGGGATTCATCACGGGATTTTTGTCCTTGTAGGACTGCTTGTGAGAACGGAAGTTGACCGTGTGCCCCATATATTCGGGCTTGGAAAGAATCTGCCCAACGATATAACCACTCCAGTTATACGGGTTGGGAAATTCCTCCTTGCTTTTCCAAACGCCCTTGTTCTGTTTGCCGAAGTAAACGGCAGGGGTTTCCACCTTATCATCATAGAGGATACGGGCAATGTCATAGGGGCCTTTGCCCTCGATGGTCAGTCGGAATATTCTGCGGACAACCTCGGCGGCTTCCTCGTCGATATACCAACTGTACTTATCACCCGGCATCTTCTTGTAGCCGTAGATGGCGCAGTTTGTTGTAGGCTTGCCCGATTCGCCTTTTACACGGATAGCAGTGCGCTGTTTGCGGCTCAAGTCCCGTAAATACCATTCGTTCATGATATTCAAAAACGGCGCAAACTCGTTGCTGTTCTGGTCATCGCTGTCCACGCTGTTGGCAATCGCAATAAAGTGAACGCCATGCTCACGGAAGAATACCTCCGTGTAAAAGCCGGTTTGCAGATAATCTCTGCCGATTCGGCTCATGTCCTTTACGATCACATGGACAACCTTACCTGCTTCAATATCTGCCTCCAACTGCTTCCATGCGGGACGGTTAAAATTTCCGCCGCTCCAACCGTCATCGGTATAGTGCTGAATATTCGTGTAGCCTCTTTGCTCGGCATAGCTTTCGAGGTATTTTTTCTGATTGACAATGCTGTTGCTATCGCCAACCTGGTCATCGTCACGGGAAAGTCTCTCGTACAATGCCGTAATTTTATTGGGATCCTGTCCCACAGTCTGTTTCACGCTCATCATGATGCGCTCCTTTCAGACTGTCGGCTCATTCGTGGTTTATTTATTATATCATATTTTTCGCAACTTGTGTGAACTTCATTGCGAATAATTCGTAAAATTTTATCTTCCATTGTTTCGGTGCCGCTTTCATTGAACACGACCTTGACCTTGTAGGTCGTGCCGCCGATGCGGTGGGTGGTATAAGCAAAGTTCTTGTTTTCGTTTTTTACCATAGGCAAATTTCCTCCATAGATTGAAAAATTCACAATTTTCGTGTATAATGATGATAGTTCCGATAACGTGTAACCATTTGACCGACAAAAACGGCATAGGGTATACAAACACATTACCGGCATGAAGATAGCCCCCAAAACGCCTGTAAATCAAGGCATTTCAGAGGCTAATTCGTTACATAGCGTCTTACTGACGCTTCTTTTCTCTGTGCTTTCGCACTCTTGCCGCCGTTTGCTTACGTCTTGCTTCTGCGGCGCACTTGTCGGAACAGTAGGCACGTTTACCGTTCTTCTGAAAATGCTTGCCGCACTCCTTGCAGACAGCAAGGGGGATCGGCTCGAATACGGCTTGCAGTTCCTTATCTTCCGGCAGTACAGCCTTGCGGAAATAACTGCACAGCCTACTGCATGAGTAGCATACCCCGAACATATAGCACTCACAGTCCAGCGGCAGGCAACCGTATTCCTTGTCGTAGTTGGCGCACTTGGAGACAACCAACTTCTTGATCTGTCTTTTCTCCTTTCTCGTCAGCTCACGATAGGTTTTGGTCATAGGCAGTTTCCTCCTTTCTTTAGCGTCGGCAGTAATATAATCACAGACGAAATATATTACTCCATCACCAATAGGAGAAATACGGGGTGTTTAGCGGAACTGTTTTTTCGGAAAATCAAAGAAAATTTGAAAAATAATTTTGAAGGGAGGTTTCCTGCGGTGTACGACGATCACAAACGATACGAAAATGACGGTCTTTATAATGAAGATACCGATTATGAAGATGAATATGATGCGGACGATTCCGATTACATAGTCGATGACGAGGACGAGGACGAAGACGAAAACGCCCTTTGGGATGATGCGGAAGAAGATACCGATGAACCTCCCGAAAAGAAGCGAAGGAAGCGAAAGAAGAAAGATCTTTTCGCTGACAGCGATACTGATGCTGAGAATGCGGAAGCCGAGGAATATGAAAAGACACGGCGCAGACTTGCAAAGGAACAGCGTATCATTGATGAAATAGAAGCCGATGCCGCAGAAAATCCCATAGAGGATGATGGAGATGATGCCGGAGAAGAGCAGCCCGAACGAAAGCTCCTAAAACGTGAGCTTCGGGCGCAGGCGTTGAAGCGGTTGGAGGATTCTGCACGAACGCTCAAAGATTACGAAAATCTTGTGGCGTGGTATGATCGGCTCGATGCCAACCGTCAGCGCAAAGAGCGATACCACGAGCTGTACCGGAGTGGTGACGATGTTCCCCTTGTCTACGGCGCATCCGAAGATGCTTTATGTTTCCCCGACACGCTGAACGATGTATTAAAGCGGCAGGAGCGCAAAGGCGATTTCATAGATACGATCTTTTACTGTCCATACGATATTCACGAGCTTGTGACGGATGCGGATATGTCTGTCATCCTGCGGGAGCTGAACGAGGATCACAAGCTCCTCCTGTTCCTGTCTGCTCTGCGGCAGTACAGATCCGTCAAGATCGCCGCTATTCGTGGGCAGTCAGACCGCAACATCCGCAAGGTACGGAATACGATGCTCAAAAAGATACGAAAAAAGCTGCTTGCCGCACTTACCGAAAAAGTGCAGGCACAGCAGCCCTTGACCTTGCTTGAAAAAGAATTTCTGAGCGAAAATGGCGTGGATATTGAAAAATACACAAAAAAGTAGTATAATAGTAATATAATTGTGAATTATACGGGTTACAATATATAGTGGAGGGTTTTGACGATGAAAAACCTGTTTCAGCGCACCAGTTCACATTGGGTGCGATATAGTGAATATGAATGGAAAACAGCGGAGAACGGTATGCTGTACCTCACGCCTACCGCAACAGCACAGCCGGGTATTTACGACCCGCTGAGCGAATATCAGCGGCTTATTCTGGATGCTATTGATATTGGTCGCATGGAATCGCAGAAGAAAACGCCGCAGGAGATACAAAGGGCAATTCAGCAGTTTGCGGTAAAATATGGCTTGCTTGGTCTTATGACAGCGCTGCCTACCACACCGAACTTTATGGATTATGAGGCTGTATATCTGCCGAAGAATCATTTTATCCGTGAGGAATCCATGTCCACGATGGACTATCTTGATTTGTTCTTTCCTTTTGTCAAGCCGGATGTGGTCAAGCATGGCGTGGAATCCATGTGGAATATAAGCAATGACCGTGCGATGATGGCACTTGCTTTGACTATGTCAACAGATAAGCCGATGGCGGTCAATATGAGCTTCCAGAGAGAATACGCCGAGCCTTATGAATGGATAAAGCAGCAATTCATTGATATTGCCTTTACCTATCTGACTTCCGTGCTGTTCTATGAGGATTATGATACGATGACTCCCGAACAGCGGCTCTTGATGCAGCAGGGTATGGAAGCCTTTGGCGGCAATGCGCCGACCTACCGTATCGCTCTGCTCGACAAGCCGACGATTGTATGGGATTTCCACTCCCTTATGCTTGGAATACAGATGATGTTCAGTTTTATGCTGACCGACACGGAGAAGCCCATCCGTATATGCAAGCATTGTTTGCAGACCTTTGTAGCAAGCAGACCGAGTGCGATTTTCTGCAGTCCGCAGTGCAAAAATAAGTATAACGTGTATAAGAGCAGAACGAAGGAAAAGAAGGAATGATGGGAAAGGAACCAAATTTATGATAGACAGATGGATTGCAGAAGCAACAGAATGTGATTTTAAGGTTGCTTTGGAAGTGAAGAAGCCGAAAAGCTGGCTCAAAAGTGTCAGCGCCTTTGCCAACGGTATCGGCGGCACACTCTTTTTCGGCATTGATAATGACAGAAACGTAATAGGCTTGGCTGACGCACAGACAGATGCGGAAACGATCAGCCGCTTGATTAAGGAACGCATCACGCCGTATCCGAACTTTATCCTCGCTCCCGAACGGGAGAACGGCAAGGATATTCTTGTACTGTCCGTTTCCGCAGGGCGCTCCACGCCCTATTATTACAAGGCAGACGGCATTACGGAGGCATACATCCGTATCGGCAACGAAAGCGTGATTGCCCCGTCGTATGTATTGAATCAGCTTCTTCTCAAGGGTATGAACCGCACTTATGATGCGCTGGATTCCGAGTACGATTTCAAAGACTATGCCTTTTCCAAGCTGCGTGAACGCTACAAGGCTTGGACGGGCAACAGTATGGAGGAAAAGCTGTTTGATTCCTTTGAAATGCGGGATGGCCACGGCAAGCTGACCAACGCAGGCGCTTTACTTGCGGACGATACTCCGATTAAGCACTCCCGTCTGTTCTGTACCCGTTGGAACGGTCTTGATAAAAGCGGCGGCATGGTGGATGCGCTCGACAGCGCAGAGTATTCCGGCAGCTTGATTATTCTGCTCAACGAGGGTGTCGGCTTCGTAAAGCGGAACATGAAAACCCGTTGGAAGAAAACCGCCAACTCCCGTATTGAAATGCCCGATTACTGTGAACGAAGTGTTTTTGAAGCCCTTGTCAATGCGCTGATCCATCGTGATTATCTGATTTTGGGCAGCGAAGTCCATATTGACATTTACGATGACCGTCTTACCATTACTTCTCCCGGTGGTATGGCGGACGGCACACGGATACAGGAAAGAGATATTTCCAATATTTCTTCCACTCGCCGCAATCCCGTCCTTGCCGACATTTTCGGCAGATTGGGTTATATGGAACGTCAAGGCAGCGGATTTAAGAAGATCACAGAAGCTTACCGTGCTGCCCACAATTACCGTGACGAATTGGAGCCGAAGTTCTATTCCGATGCAAGCTCTTTCCAAGTTACGCTGTTTAACTTGAATTATGGAACAACGGTAAACGCAACTAAGGCTACGATTGAGGACGAAAATGTTGCGATTGCTCCCGATCATCTTGCGATTGAGGTTGCGATTGATAAACTGAACGCAAGCCAAGCTACGATTGCAAAGGCAAAAGCGGTATTTGCCAATATGGGTGTTGATGGCATCTTTGGTCGTTCTGACATAGCCGCTATCACAAATTATTCTGTTACTGCCGCCGGTAATCTCATTACAAAGCTGAAAGATGCAGATTTAATTGAGCCCGTCAGCGGTTTCGGAAAAGGCAAGTATAAGTTCGTATCACCCAAAGCATAAAGATAATGCCCGTTATCAGCCATACAGCCGATAACGGGCATTCAACTAAGCATATACAAGTTCGGTCAAGATGATTTCCTCCGCACGGTTGTGGATGCTGTTCATGCGTCGCACCCATTCCATTTGGTCAGCCGCTTTGAGTGCTTCGGTCACGCCTTCCTGCTTTGCCATAGCGGAAACGACGTTTTCCATACGCTCGTTGCAGGCTTGGTCGATCTCGGACAAATGCTTGAACAGCGTACCCTCCACCACATAATTGGTGTAAAGGACTTTTCGATGTTCTTTCAGATAGTTGCGGCGCATACGCCCGTATTTGCCTATCTGATATTCGCCATCATCCGGCAAAACAAGATTGGGGATGAAATAATCGCCCACTTGACGGTATGTACCGCCCATTTCCTCAAATAGAGATTTCATAGCATTTCAGCTCCTTTTGTGTTGATTTTCAGCGGTTATAAGGCTTTTTCTGCTCCTTTCCTATAACTGCTTTTCAATTCACCACGAATGAGCCGCAGTCATATGTATTAGGTGGCAGAAACCACCCTTTACATATTACATCTCAAAAGCGCATTTTGGAAACCTACGCCAAGCAGAACGGCTTTACCAATCTCTGCT
>ERZ824978.2108-NODE-2108-length-18413-cov-3.886426_pt1 | contig 18413 bp, 17 predicted proteins | sample MGYA00519860_ERZ824978 | MGnify/ENA primary metagenome ERZ824978 (study PRJEB31778, sample SAMEA3449184) | human gut metagenome | biome: human gut; feature: human-associated habitat; material: faeces | place: United Kingdom | collected 2010/2012 ... | reverse complement strand
ACACCTACTGTTTGTAATATTTTAACAATATTATTTCCTATAGTTTTAATCCCTGTAACCTTTGCAGTTGCACTATCACCTGTTACTTCACCTGGTGTAAGCGCAAAAACATTAAATGCAATTGAACATATTGTTAAAATCATTACTAACATTGTAATTCCTTTAATAATTTTTTTGTTCACTTTTATTCCTCCCTTTTTATTATATATATTATAACCTCAATATTTGAGAACTTTAAAAACTTTGTAATTTTTATATATTTTAGCAAATAACATAAATTTCCTATATATTATATCATTATTTAATCATTTTAGCAAGTCTACTTTAATTTTACAAAAAAATATTTAAAATTGCAATAGTTTAATATAAAAAAATAAATAAAAGGTTATGAATATCAACATTCATAACCTTTTTATTTTAAAAATTTTGCATAATATCATAAATTAACTGTGGTATTAAACTTCCTGTAAATAACAATATTGCTCCTATTAAGTAAGGTAAAAGTGTTTGTTTATAAGTTGCTTTTTCTTCTACACTTCCTAACATATATTTTATACCAATTGCAATTAATGCTACAACTGACAAAACAATTCCAATAGTTCTTAAATATGAAAACATTGTATTTGCTTTACTTTTTAATTTTTCTGACCCTGGATTATCTCCCTGATATTTATTCAAATCATCTAATCCAAGACGATCCTCAGTTGCATAACTATAATTTGGAATTATAACTATTAATAATGTTATTATAGTCATTAATATTATTAATGTAATAACCATTAAATTTTTCTTATTCATTTTTTTATATCCTTTCATCTTATTTTATAAAAAACTATTACTTAATATTGTAACTACCAATTTCCATATTGCAAAGGCTCCAAATATTACAATACATCCTACTACATATGGTACAAGTACTTCTTTTATATTTGCTTTTTCTTCTGTTCCTCCAACCATAAATTTTATTCCTAATACCATTCCTATTATTACTGCCACAATTATTCCTACTGTTAAAAATATATTATAAAATTTATTAGAAAAGCTTTGTAATGCTGATGATTTTATTGCTGGTTCTGCTGATGAGTTTAAAAATTTATCGGCATCACCTATCATATCATCCAAACTACCTGCTGATGTTCCATCTTCTTTTGTTGGATATTGATATATTGAACTAGACTCAGTACTTGTATCTTCTCTATCTTCTTGATTTTTTTTTGTTCTTTCGCCTTCTGTTTTAAATATATTATCATATTCATCTTGTCTGTCTTTTTTTTCATCGTCTGAAAGATTTTTCCATTCATCTTCTATAACTTTAAATGCAGCATCCTTTTCAGCAGCACTATTTGCACTCTTATATTTTTTTACTGCTTTGTCAAAATTTTCAACCGAACTATTACTATCACTATATTCGTTACTTATAATTTCTGCTTTTAAATATTTATATGAAAGATAGTAAGCTTCTGTAATAAAACGATAGTCAGTCTCTGTTTGCATTATGTAATACGTTGATTTTGGATTGCAATAATCTTTATAAAGTTTTACTATGTTATTTTTAATATCTTCTGCTTTTTCACCTTCTGCATCTATAAATTCGTTTACATGAGTTTTATCTGAACTAATAAGATTTTCATTATATGTATTCTCACTTTTAGCTTTTTTTAAGTATTCATTATATTTTTTATTAAATTCGCTATCTGTCATAGTAGAAGAAATATTATATTTTCTTATAAAATCATTTATTGTAGATGGTCTATCAGCAACTTGAACTTTATATTTTTCAAGATTTTCTTGAATCATCCAAAAAGTATCTTTACCTTTTTTTACTTTATAAAAAAATTTAGTACTTCCAAAAGCACTTGCATCAGAATCTTCTTCACCTGTCCATTCTACAATATCTCCTTTTTTTAATTTTATACCATCTTTATTTTCTTTGTAATTTTTAGTCCATGCAACCCCATAATCTTTGTATTCATACGAATTACTCACTATTTTAAATTTATCCCCTTTTTTTAGTGTTGGTCTATCATCCCTTGTTAGTGCATATGAATTTCCTTTAGAAAATATAACTATCAAAATTGTTAGAATTATTATTGAAACAGTTTTAATTACTTTTTTTATCATATTTACATTCCCCCCTTACAATATTTATATTAATATATAAAATTACTTTGTTCACTTAATAGTATTATATATTATTTTTTATAACATTTTCAACCTTTTTTTATTTTTTATGCCAAATTAAAAAAATTATCAAAAAAAATACTAGCCATAAAGCAAGTATTTTTCCTTTTGGCGGAGATGAGAGGGTTCGAACCTCCGCGCCCCTTTCGAGACCTAATTGTTTAGCAAACAATCCCCTTCACCACTTGGGTACATCTCCATTTGTATAAAAAAAGATATAAAAACTTAAATCTATAAAATTATAAATTCATGGTCTTTTATATCTATATAAAAAGTTGGCGGAGAGGGTGGGATTCGAACCCACGGTAGGCTATTAACCTACGCCAATTTTCAAGACTGGTGCCATAAACCAACTCGACCACCTCTCCATTAGTTACCGCTATGTTCAGCGACAGTATATATATTAGCATTTTTTAAAATGTTTGTCAATAGAATTTTTTAATAATTTTGACTTTTTTTACAATCTTTGATATAATTAACATACTTAATCTTATACAGTTCATGCAGGAGGACAAAAAATGAGAATTTTTTCTACTATTATTATCATTTTAATATTGGTATTATTGTTTAAATTTTCAATTTTATCAATTGTTGGAGGATTCTTTGCCATACTCACTATTAGCTGTTTATTAGCAACTATCTCTTCTTTTAAAGAAGGCGAAATTATTTCAGGTATATTGTGGGCAATTCCAACCATATTTTTTTTAATATTAATATTTAAATAATGTTAAAAATGAACTACAGCTATCTTATATTAAAGATAGCTGTTTTTTATTTTACATTTATTAAATTATTAACTTCAATAGCTCTCCTAATTGCCTCTTTTTCTTCTTCAGACAAGGTATACTCAGAAACACCTTTTTTTACAGGTTTAGCATATATATTAGACATTTCTCTAGAATATATACCATTAAATACAACTCCATCATTATTTTCATCTAACATAGCTACTGCAAAGCTTAAATCACTTCCTGTATCTTTAAATGCACTATATCTAACCATACCAACCTTTTGAATACATTTTGCTACTTCATCATCTAAATTTTTACAGTATGATATTATTTCTGCATTTTGTCTTTCTACTCTTTCAACTCTATACATATAGTTTTCTAGGTCTTCTTCTATATTCTTTCCATTTCCTATTTTTTTCATAAATTTATTGTATTTATTTTTTAGTTTTATATTACTATATAATATAGAAATAAATCCTATAGTAAGAATTCCTACCATTATTGATAACATTAATAAAAAATTATCTGTTCTTAAAAAATCTATTATTTCTTGCATTTACGTCCCTCTTTCTTGTGTTTATTTCATTAGATTTAATATTCTTTCTAAATCATCATTTGATGCATATTCTATTATTATTTTTCCTCTTTTTTTACCAGGATTTAGTTTTACTTTTGTTCCAAAAAAGCCTTGGAATGTGTTTTCTATGTCTCTGTATAATATAGCATTTCTTTTTAATTGTTCTTTTGATACTTGTTTTTTGTTTATTTCTTTTCCTGTTTGTTCAACTTCTCTAACAGTTGCTCCTCTTTCCAACATGTTTATTGCTGTTAGATATTGTTTTTCTGGATCTGTTATAGAAAGTAAGGCTCTACAATGTCCTTCTGTCAATTTTCCTTCTTTTGCCATTTCTAACACACGTGGCTCTAAGTTTAATGTTCTTACTGTGTTTGCAATTGCACTTCTACTTTTGCCTAATTTTTTTGCTATTTCTTCTTGTGTAAGTCCATATGTTGTCATTAAATTTTTAATTCCTAATGCTTTTTCATATGGATTTAAGTCTTCCCTTTGCATATTTTCTATTAATGCTATTTCATTGTTTTTTCTTTCATCATCTTCTCTTACAATTGCTGGTATTTCTGTAAGTCCTGCAAGTTTACTTGCTCTCCATCTTCTTTCTCCTGCAATTATACTATAATAACCATCTTTTTTTGTTACAACTATTGGTTGTATTAATCCATATTCTTTTATTGATTCTGCTAATTCTTCTAATGCTTCTTGATTAAAGTTTTTTCTTGGTTGTTCTCTATTTGGTTCTACTTCTATTATTTTTAAGTTTTTTAATATATCTGTTTCTTGTGCTTTTTCTTCTTCTGGAACTGGTCCAAATAAAGCATCTAATCCTTTTCCTAATCCTGTTTTCTTAGGCATTTTTATCACATTCCTTTCATATTTTATAACATATGTTTAGCTTTTCTTTCGACTTCATTTATTTTTAAAAATTCTTTTGTAAATTTTTCATAACTTTTAGCACCTTTTGATCTTGCATCATATTCTGTTATTGGCATTCCATAACTTGGTGCTTCGCTAAGTCTTACGTTTCTAGGTATTACTGTTTTATATACTTTATTATCAAAGTATTTTTTTACTTCTTTTACAACTTGGTTAGATAGGTTTGTTCTTGCATCATACATTGTAAGTAATGCCCCTTCTATTTCTATGTTTTTATTTAAATGTTTTTTTACTAAGTTGATTGTGTTTATAAGTTGTCCCAATCCTTCTAATGCATAATACTCACATTGAACTGGTATTAATACACTGTTTGCTGCTGTAAAAGCATTTAATGTAATTAGTCCTAATGATGGTGGACAATCGATTAAAATGTAGTCAAATTTACTTTTTACTTCTTCTAATTTTTCTTTTAATCTTTGTTCTCTTGACATCATTGAAACTAGCTCTACTTCTGCTCCTGCTAAGTTGATGTTTGATGGACATACAGATAAATTTTTTATTATTGTTCCTTCTATTGCTTCTTCTATTTCTGTTTCTCCAACTAATATATCATATGTAGAAAATTCTACATCTTTTTCTGCTCCAACTCCGCTTGTAGCATTCCCTTGAGGGTCTGCATCTATTAGTAATACTTTTTTACCTTTTTTTGCTAAAATTGTACTTAAGTTTATTGTTGTGGTTGTTTTTCCTACTCCACCTTTTTGATTTGCTACCGCAATTATTTTTCCCACAAATCTCGCCTCCATTTTGTAGTAAATATTAATTTATTTGTTACATTTGTTATCTACATATATAATATAAAATATTAGAAAAAAAGTCAATGAATTTTACGAATTTATATTAATTTTTTTCATTATTTTTGTTTTTTGTTTTGTATGAAAAAAAGATAGACTTTTTCAAGTCTATCTTAATGGCTCTTTTGCAGGTGTTCCTGGCTTTCTTGGGTATTTTGCAGGTGTCGCTTTTACTTTTTTTATATTTATTATATTACGTTTTATATCTGAATCTGGTAAATAAAATTCTTCTATTTCAACAATTTTTCCACCTAGTATTTCTATTGCTTTTTTGCTTTCTTTGCACTCTTCTTCTATATTGCTTCCTTTCATACATATACATTTTCCATTATTTTTAGTTAATGGTAATAAATATTCAGAAAGCACTGTTAGATTTGCTACAGCTCTCGCTGTTACAATATCAAATTTTTCTCTATATTTTTTATTTCTTGCAAATTCTTCTACCCTTGCATGAATAGTATTTATTTTTTCTAGTCCTAATTTTGAAATAACTTCATTTAAAAAGTTTATTCTTTTATTTAAGGAATCTACTAATGTTACTTCTACATCTGGTCTATATATTTTTATTGGAATTCCTGGAAAACCAGCTCCTGTACCAACATCTACTATTTTATTATTTTTTTCTATGTATTTATTTATTGTTAATGAATCAATAAAATGCTTTATTATTATTTCTTTTGGTTCTGTTATAGCTGTTAAGTTTATTTTTTCGTTCCATTCTATTAATAAGTTCATATATTCAAAAAATTGCTCTAATTGTTTGTCATTAAACTCTATATTAATTTTTTTTGCATTTTCATTCATTATTTCTTTAAATTCATTTATTTCCATTCTTTTCAATCCTTTAATTATTTTTATTTACTTGTAAATATATTAATAATACAGATATGTCAGCAGGAGAAACCCCTGAAATTCTTGAAGCTTGGCCTATAGAACGTGGTTTGAATTTATTTAGTTTTTGCCTTGCTTCTAAGCTTAATCCCTTTATTTGTTCATAGTCTAAGTCTTCTGGTAATAATTTTGTTTCTAATTTCTTGAATTTTTCTACTTGAGCTTCTTGCATTTTTATATAACCTTCATATTTTATTTGAATTTCTACTTCTTCTTTCTCTTGTAGTGTTAATTCTGGTCTATTTTCATCTATTGGAGCAAGTTTATTATAGTCCAATTCTGTTCTTTTTAATAATTCTGACATCTTTGTACCTGTTGATAGCTCTGTAGTTCCGTATTTTTTTAGTAATTCATTTACTTTTTCTGTTGGTTTTACAGTTTCATTTTTTAATCTTTGAATTTCTTTTTCAATATTGGTTTTTTTATTTAAAAATTTTTGATATCTTTCATCTGAAATCAATCCAACTTCATGCCCTATATCTGTTAATCTCAAATCTGCATTATCTTGTCTTAAAAGTAGCCTATATTCTGCTCTAGAAGTCATCATTCTATATGGTTCATTTGTTCCTTTTGTTACAATATCATCTATTAATACACCTATATAACCTTGACTTCTATCTAAAATTACTGGTTCTTTTCCTTTTATTTTTTGTGAAGCATTTATTCCTGCAATTAATCCTTGACAAGCAGCCTCTTCGTAGCCAGATGTTCCATTTGTTTGACCTGCCATAAATAAACCTTCGATTCCTTTATATTCTAAAGAAAGCTTTAAATTTGATGGATTTATACAATCATATTCAATTGCATATGCAGATCTTGTAAATTCAGCATTTTCTAGTCCTGGTATTGTTCTATAAAAAGCAATTTGTACTTCTTCTGGTAAAGAAGAGCTTAGTCCTTGTATATACATTTCATCTGTGTCCATACCTACTGGTTCAACAAATGCTTGATGTCTTGGTTTATCACTAAATCTAACTACTTTATCTTCTATAGATGGACAATATCTAGGTCCTGTTCCTTCTATTTTACCGGCATATAATGGCGATCTATGTAGATTATCTCTAATTATTTTATGTGTTTCTTCATTTGTATAAGTTAGATAACAATCTACTTGTTTTAAATCTTTCACTTCATCCTCAAAAGAAAACGGAACTATCTCTGTATCGCCTTTTTGAACCTCCATTTTACTAAAGTCAATGCTTCTTTTATTTATTCTTGCAGGTGTCCCTGTCTTAAATCTAACTAAATCAACACCTATTCTTTTTAAAGCATCAGATAATTTATTTGCAGCAGAAACACCATCTGGTCCACTTTCTTGTGAAAATTCTCCCATGAATATTTTTCCTTTTAGATACGTTCCTGTTGCAACAATAACAGCTTTTACTCCATAAATTGCTCCAACACTAGTTTCAACCGCCGTTACTTTGCCATTTTCGACTTTAATATCCACAATTTCTCCCTGTTTTAAATATAGGTTCTCTTGTTTTTCTAAAGTATGTTTCATTTCCATATGATATCTTTTTCTGTCAGCTTGTGCTCTTAGAGAATGTACAGCTGGTCCTTTAGATGTGTTTAACATTTTAATTTGAATCATAGTTTTGTCTATGTTTTTCCCCATTTCTCCCCCAAGTGCATCTATTTCTCTAACTAAATGTCCTTTTGAACTTCCTCCTATATGTGGATTACATGGCATATTTGCCACAGCCTCCAAACTAATAGAAAATACTAATGTTTTCATTCCTAATCTAGCAGCTGCTAATCCAGCTTCACATCCTGCATGACCAGCACCTATAACTGCTATATCATAATCTCCTGCATAATAACTCATCTTTTTCTCCTTTTCATATGAAACAGGAAACCCCGTTCTACCAACGCTTTACAGTAATATTTACTTAATAGTTAATATGTTTTTTGTATATATTTTAAATCAAATTAAGTTAAATCATAGGTTAAGTAATTTTTGTTTTATATTTACTTTTTAGTTTATTTGTTTCATTTTATGTTAATTGTTTTATTTTTTTGTATGTTTGTTTTTTATTTATTTCTTAATTTGTTTCACTATTAATAACTTTTTCCGCTGATTGTATTACGTTTTTTCCAATTTCTTATAACTATAATTAAATTTGGCATTATTTTGTCCATATTTTGTTTTTTTGTATTTTCAATATAAAATTACATTGTTTTATATTAAAAATAGCTTATTTTCGATTCTCGTGATTAATTTTATTATCTATTTTCCCAAACAAAACTTAGAAAAAATTTCATTAATAATATCATCTGTTACAACATCTCCTGTTATATTTCCTAAATCTTCTAAAATATCTTTTATAAATATTGCAATAATATCAACAGGCATATTTTGTTCTATTGCTTCTTCAGATTTTTTTACATTGATTAATGCTTTTGAAATTAAATTCTTATGTCTTAAATTTGTTATAACTATTTCATTATCCAAATTTATTTCATTTAAACTAAACATTTTAGAAATAGTTTCATATAATTTTTCTAATCCTTCCCCATTTAGTGCAGATAATTTCAAAATATTATCACTTACATTTGTAAATCTATCGTCATTTTCGCTCAAAATAGCATTTAAATCAATTTTATTTAATATTACTATAGATTTCTTACCTTTTATTAAATTAAGGATTTCAAGGTCTTCTGGCGACAATTCTTTAGTACTATCAAATATTGCTATAATTAAATCTGCCTCTTTTGCTATTTCTCTAGATTTTGCTATTCCTATTTTTTCAACTTCATCTTTTGCATTTCTTATTCCTGCTGTATCTATAAGTTTTAATGGAATCCCTTCGATATTAACAAATTCCTCAATTGTATCTCTTGTTGTACCTTCATATTCAGTAACAATTGCTCTATCTTCTTTTAAAATAGCATTTAATAATGAAGATTTTCCAGCATTTGGCTTCCCTATAATAGCTGTTTTTATTCCTTCTTTTATTAATTTACCATTATCAAAGCTTTTTTCTAATTTTTCTAATTTTTCTTTTACACTAGTAAGCATATTAGATATTTCTTGATATGTAACTTCTTCAACATCATATTCTGGATAATCTATACTTACATCTACATTTACCATTACATCTAATATTTCTTGCTTTATTTCATTTATTTTTTTAGATAATATTCCTTCTAATTGCTTAATTCCAGTCTTTGCTTCTCTTTCTGATTTTGCATTAATTACGTCTATAACTGATTCTGCTTGTAACAAATCTATTCTTCCATTTAAAAATGCTCTCTTTGTGAATTCACCCGGTTCCGCAAGGTTTGCGCCGTTCTTTAAGCAAAGTTCTAATATTTTTCTAGTTACAATATTTCCGCCATGAGTATTTATTTCACACATATCTTCTGTAGTATAACTCTTTGGCTTTTTAAAATATGTAACTAATACTTCATCTATAATTTCATTATTATCAACAATATGTCCATATTTCATGGTATAACCTTTTATATTTTCAATAGGTTCATCTTTTTTTGGAACAAAAATTTTTCTTAAAACTTCAAAGCAGTTTTCACCACTTATTCTAACAATACCAATTCCACCAATTCCGTGGAGCCGTAGATATTGATGCTATTGTACTCATTATTTATTTTCTCCTTTTTTATTTTTCACTTCAAATATTTTACCACATTATGTAACTTTTGAAAAGCCTTTTAACAAAATAAAAGCCAAAGATAGAAAATTACTTTTAAAGTAAAAATCGACCTTTGACCTCTGATTTTTATTGTTTTATTTATTTTTAAATGATATTACCACTCTTCTACGTGGTTCTTCTCCTATACTTTTAGTTGTTACTAATTCATTATTTTGTAACTTACTGTGTATAATTTTTCTTTCATATGCTTGCATTGGCTCTAAAGTAATAGATTTTTTAGTTTTTATAACTGTTTTTGATATTTTTTCAGCTAATTCTTCTAATGTTTTTTCTCTTTTTGCTCTATAACTCTCTATATCAAGAAAAACTCTAACTTTATTTTCTATTTTTTTACCAGCTATTGCTGATAAAACATTTTGTAAAGCATATAATGTTTCTCCCCTATACCCTATTAAATAGCCTAAATTTTTATCATTAATATTTACATATACTCCTGATTTATCAGCTTTTATAGAGTATTCTATTTTTTCATCTTTTTCTAATTTATTTAAAAATTCTTTTAAGAATTCTTCTACATTTTTTACTGCAATATCTTGTTCTTCTTGGCTTAAATTAATTTCTTTTTTAACAATTTTATGTTCTTCTTCTACTTCTTTTAATGTTAGTTGAACCTTTACTACTCTAGGTGTTAAAATACTGAAAAAACTTCTTTTTTCTTCATTTTCTAACACTTTTATATCAACTTTATTTTTTGATACATTTAAAATTTTTAAACCTTTTTCTATTGCTTCATTTGTTGTTTTTCCTTCTGAAATAATACTTTTCTCCATCTTTCCATCCCTTTCCATGAAAAACAATATAAAAATAATATTTTAGTCTTTTACAACTTTATTTAAAACCAATCTTTCACCTATCATTAATATATTATTTACAAGCCAATATAAAGCTAGTCCTAATGGTGCTACTAATGATATTGAAACAGACATTATCGGCATCATCCAAGACATCATTTTGTTTGATTGAGCCATTGCATCTTCCATTTCATTTCTTTCTGTCTCTTTATTTTCGCCATCTGTTAATTCTTTCTTATCTTTATTTGCATTTTGCATTGAAGTTGTTAACCTCATTGATACAAATGTTGATAAAATATATAAAATTGGTATTATATAAACTGTCCAATCTGCTAAATTTTGTTGTGGTATTTTACTTAAATCTAACCCTAAGAAATTCATATTTATATTAATATTTTTTAATGTTTCATCTTCTGGATTATTTTCTCTTAGAAAATCAATTTCTCTTATTATATCAATTTCAGAATATGCTTGACTTACGTCCATTCCAGCATCTTTTATTTGTTGTGTATATGTATCTATTTGGGTTTTATCCACTTTTTCCATATATGTTAATGGGAATCTAACCATATAGAAAATTGATATTAATAAAATAAATTGTATTATTGCACTAAAACATCCACTAAATGGACTCATTTTTTCTTGTTTATATAAATCCATTGTTTCTTTATTTAGTTTTTCTGGATCATTTTTATATTTAAATTGTATTACTTTCAATTTTTCTTGAAGTTCTACATTTTTCTTCATAGATCGTTGTTGTTTGATAGATAGTGGCAACATTATTAATTTTATTATAGCTGTAAATAAAATTATAGCTAAACCATAATTATTTACAAATTGATTTATAATATCTAATAAATAGCCAAAAATGTTTGCAAAAAATTGAAACATCTTAACTCCTCCTAGCTCATTTTAACGGGTCATACCCTCCTTTTGAAAAAGGATTGCATCTTAAAATTCTACAAATTCCTAAAAATGTACCTTTTATTCCACCATATTTTTCAATAGCTTGCTTTGTATATTCAGAGCAAGTCGGATAAAATTTACAATTTATATTTTTGGTTTGCAACCATAAAGAAATATGTTTTTGATAAAAATTAATTATTTTAATCAATATTTTTTTCATTTATTTTTTCCCTAATTAACTAAATTTGCTGAGCTTTATCTATTTTTAAATTTGCTTTATCAAAAATATAATTCATATCATCTTTTATGTTATTAAATAGAGCATTCTTTGTATCTATTCCCTTTTTCCATAAAAATACTATACTTACTCCATTGATAATATCATTTTCAAGCATTTTATAATTTTCTCTAAGTAGTCTTTTGATCATATTTCTCTTTACGGCTTTAGCGGTTTTGACACTTATTGCTAGTCCTAAAAAATTGCAATCTTTTTTGTTATTTTCTAGTACATATGCTTCTATATTTTTTCCTGAATAATATTTTCCTTTTGATAAAACTTTTCTAAATTCATAATTTTTTTTTAGCATTTTAGTTTTTTTCATTATGTTCGTCCCTTTCTTAAAAGGCAAATGAAAAAACTTTATATTAAAAGGCAAGAATCATTAAAAGATTCATGCCAAATTTAATATAAAATTAAGCACTTATTTTTTTTCTACCTTTTGCTCTTCTAGCTTTTAAAACGTTTCTGCCAGCTCTAGTTTTCATTCTTTTCATAAATCCGTGTTCTCTTTGTTCTTGTCTTGTTTTTGGTTGAAATGTTCTTTTCATAATAGCACCTCCTACTGTTTTTATCTTTATTAAATTCCTTTTTCGGAAATTTTTGCAAAATAATAAGTATATCAATTATACCGTAGATTTTAGAGTTTTGTCAAGTGTTTTTTTAAATTTTTAATTTTCACTTAATATTACCTTATGTAAATTGATTTTTATTATTTTAAATTAAATTTTTATAACATTTTTGTAATATTATAACTTTTTCCACAAAAAAATACATTCTTTTCCACAATTCAAAAAAATTTTCCACAACCCTATTGACTAATTTATATAAAATTTGCTATTATATAAATTACGAAAAAAAATTAAGATTTTTGCCCAGATATCAACTAAAATTCTGTTCGCAATTTTTAATGTTTTTTTACAAAAATATTACAGACTTATCAACAGTTGTGGAAAACATTGTGGATAATTTTGTTAGAAAGGATGAATAAAATGTCAATCGATAAGGACGAACTTTTAAACAAGCTAAAAGAATTGTTAGAAGATGAAGTTTCAAAAATTTCATTTGAGACCTGGATTAAACCTTTAGGAATAAGAGCAATCGAAAAAGACAATATTGTTTTTACAACAGTATCCGAATATCAAAAAGATTTCATTGAAAATAAATTTAATAGCTTAATTTTCAATACTTTAAGATATATAACAAATAAAGATTGGACTTTTTCTGTTATTGATTTATCAAAAGAAACTGAAGAAAACAATAATATTATAGCAGACAAAAAATCAAATGTTCCTGAAGCAGAACTTGAAAGTAATCATTCAACATTAAATCCAAAATATACTTTTGAAACTTTCGTTGTTGGAAATAATAATAGATTTGCACACGCAGCTGCATTAGCAGTAGGAAATGAACCCGGAAAATCATATAATCCATTATTTCTATACGGTGGTGTTGGTTTAGGAAAAACTCACTTAATGCATGCAATAGGGAACAGAATAGTTGAAGATAATACAGCTTCTAACGTTCTATATGTTACATCAGAAAAATTTACAAACCAACTAATAAATGCTATTAAAGACAATAAAACAGAAATATTTAGAAATAAATATAGAAATATAGACGTTTTATTAATCGACGATATTCAATTTATTGCAGGTAAAGACAGAGTTCAAGAAGAATTTTTCCATACTTTTAATACTTTAAGAGAAAATGGAAAACAAATAATTATCTCAAGTGATAAACCACCAAGAGATATTGAATTTCTTGAAGACAGATTAAAATCAAGATTTGAATGGGGGCTTTTAGCTGATATTTCTTGTCCTGATTATGAAACTCGTTTAGCAATATTAAGAAAAAAAGCTCAAGATGAAAACATAATTATTGATGATTCTATATTATCAGATATAGCAACAAAAATTGATTCTAATATTAGGGAGTTGGAGGGAGTATTCAACAAAATAGTTGCAAGAGCCTCATTAACTCACAGCCCAATAACAATAGAATTAGCCGAAAACATTATAAACGAATTTAAATACGAAAGCGAAAAGGTTATTTCTTCTGATTTCATTAAAGAAACCGTATCAAAATATTTTAGTATTGATAAAGAAGAGTTAGCTGGAAGTAAAAGATCAAACGATATTGCATTTCCAAGACAAATTGCAATGTACCTATGTAGAGAAATTGCTGGAATGTCATTTCCTCAAATTGGTGTTGAATTTGGTAATAGAGACCACTCAACAGTAATGCATGGTTATAATAAAATAGCAAAAGAAATAAAAGATAAGAATAGTACAAAGCTAATTGTGGAAAGTGTGAAAAACATAATTGTAAATGATAAAAAATAATCAAAAATAATAATACCAAGTTTTTTAGGAATTTTTTAAAATTTATGTTTGGAAAAATTATTGTTTGGAAAAAATTTTCGAAATTCTTCTTACGGAAGCAACACCTTTGATATCCACAGCCACATGTTAATAACCTGTTTATAAACTGTGAATATCTCAGTTTTACACAACTTAAATTTTTAAGTGTGGAAATTTCGACAACTTTTCCACTAAGTTATTCACAACAATTTTGTTAGGGATTTCAACTTTCAACATAGTTTTCCACAGTTTCCACAGGACCTAATACTAATACTACTAAAAATATTATATTATTATTAAAAATATATAGAGGAGGTTTTCAAAATGAAAATTGTATGTTACAAAGATAAAATATTAAAAGCTCTTAATTCCGTAGTTAAAGGTGTAGCATCAAAAACAACAATGCCTATACTAGAAGGTATACTTATTCAAACAAATGATAACGAAGTTAAATTAACAACTTATGATTTAGAAATTGGAATAGAATATGTAATGGAATGTGAAGTAAAAGAACAAGGAAGTACAGTAGTAAATGCTATAATGTTTAGTGAAATTATTAGAAAATTACCAGATACTGAAATTTCAATTACTTTAAATGAAAAAAATCTATTAGAAATAGAATGTGAAGGTTCTTTATATAAATTAGCAACAATGAATCCTGATGAATTTCCAGAACTTCCAAAAATTGAAGTTGAAAATTCAATAGAATTAGAACAAAATACTTTAAAAAATATGATTAGAAAAACAATATTTGCAGTAAGTACAGAAGAAAATAGACCAATATTTACAGGATGTTTATTTGAAATAAAATCTAATAAATTAAATATTGTTGCTGTAGACGGTTTTAGATTAGCTTTAAGAAGTATGTATTTAAATAAACAAACAAACGACTTTAGTGCTGTAATACCAGGAAAAACTTTAAATGAAGTAAATAAAATTTTATTAGATTCTTTTGAAACAATAAAAATAGGAGTTGCAAAAAATCAAGCATTATTTGAAATGGATAATTGCAAAATTGTAACTAGAATATTAGATGGAGAATTTTTAAATTATAAAAATGTAATTCCAGAAAATTGGGAAACAAGGATAAAAGTAAATAAAAATAATTTACAAAATAGTTTTGAAAGAGTTAGTTTAATATCAGCTTCATCTGTTGAAAAAGAGAAAAAATATCCAGTAAAAGTAAATGTAGATATTGGAAAAGTGACAATTTCTTGTACAAATCAAACTGGAGATGCAAAAGAAGAATTATTTGTTTCAACAGAAGGTAAAAACTTAGAAGCAGGATTTAATCCAAAATATTTCTTAGATAGTTTAAAAGCTATTGATGATGAAGATGTTTTTGTTGAATTTGGAACAAGTATATCTCCATGCTTAATTAAATCTGCTGAAAACAAAGACTATGTTTATATGATTTTACCAATTAGACTTAAAGAAGAATAAAAAGTAAGATATTATTCTTACTTTTTATTCTTTTAAAGAAAAAGTTTTCCACAAACTTTTAATAAATTGTGGATTATTTATCAAAAAAAGTGATTTATAAAAAATAGAAAAAAATAGAATAAATTAGAAAAAAAAAGATAAAAATATAAAAACTAGAAAAAAAGACACACGAAAATCCAAAATAAGACGATTTAATTTTTTTATAATATAATTTAATTATTAAAAAATAAAAATAATTATGAAAAAAATAGAAAAAATTAGAATAAATTAAAATAAAATAGAAAAAAATAGAAAAATAAATATTAAAAAAATAAAAAATAGGAAAAAAGCGAAGCACGAGAATCCAAAATAAGACGATTTAATTTTTTATAAATATAATTTAATATTAAAAATAAAAAAATAAAATAAATTAAAATTATAAAAAATAGGAAAAATTAGAAAAAAATAGAATAAATTAGAAAAAAAAAGATAAAAATAGTTTTAAATTATAAAAATGGAGTACAAAATGTGGATAAAAAAAATAAAATTAAATAATTTTAGGAATTATCAAGAACAAGAAATTAATTTTGAAAAAAATATAAATATTTTTTATGGAGAAAATGCACAAGGAAAAACTAATATAATAGAAGCAATTTTTTTATGTAGTTTAGGAAAATCTTTTAGAGCAAAAAAAGATTCTGAAATGATAAAATTAAATGAAAAAAATTCATTAATAGAAATAGAATATGAAAAATCAGATAGAGATGGAAAAATTAAAATAGAATTATGTGATAAAAAAAATATATTTATTAATGGAATAAAAATTAAAAAATTAAGTGAATTATTAGGAAATATAAATACTGTAATTTTTACACCAGATGATATTAATATCTTAAAAGGCGGACCACAAAATAGAAGAAGATTTTTAGATATTATGATAAGCCAATTAAGACCAAATTATATGCACATTTTAAATTCTTATTTAAAAACAATAGAGCAAAGAAATAAATATTTAAGACAAATAAAAGAAGAAAGAAAAGATGAGAATTTATTAGATATTTGGGATGAAAAGTTAGCAGAATATGCAATAAAAATTTGTGAATATAGACAAGAGTTTATAGAAAAAATAACTAATAAAATAGAAAAAATACATAATAATATAACAAATGAAAAAGAAAAAATAGAAATCAAATATATTACAGAATGTAGTAATAAAGAGAATTATTTAAAATTATTAAAAGAAAGAAGAAAATTAGACATAATAAAAGGTTTTACAACAAAGGGTGTACATCGAGACGATTTTGTGATATATATAAATAAGAAAGAAATAAATATATATGGTTCCCAAGGACAAAACAGAACAGCAATGCTTTCTTTGAAGTTATCTGAATTACAAGTAATAAAAGATGAAATAGGGGAATATCCAATTTTATTATTAGATGATTTTATGTCTGAATTAGATAGTACAAGAAGAAAAAATTTTTTAGAAAATATAAAAGATACACAAGTAATAATTACGGGAACTGAAAAATTAAATATTGAAAATTTAGAATATTTGGAATATAATGTGTCTAATGGAAAAATATTTAAACAGAAATAGGAGGAATACAAAGTATGGAAAAATACAATCACAAATATGGTGCAGAGCAAATCCAAGTCTTAGAAGGTTTAGAGGCTGTAAGAAAGAGACCAGGTATGTACATAGGAAGTACATCAGTAAGAGGTTTACATCATATGGTTTATGAAATAGTTGATAATGGTGTAGATGAAGCTTTAGCAGGATATTGTACAGAAATAAATGTTGAAATCGAACCAGGAAATATAATATCAGTTCAAGATAATGGTAGAGGAATTCCTGTAGAAATACATCCAAAAACACATATATCTACTGCGGAAACAGTATATACAGTTCTACATGCTGGAGGAAAATTTGGTGGAGATAGTGGTTATAAAGTTTCTGGAGGTCTTCACGGAGTAGGTGCTTCAGTTGTAAATGCTCTATCCGCATGGACAGAAGTCACAATTGAAAGAGATGGCGGAATTTACCAAATGAGTTTTGAAAAAGGAAAAACTGTTAAAAAACTTGAAAAAATAGGTGAATCAAAGAAAACTGGAACAAAAGTAAGATTTTTAGCAGATGATACAATTTTTGAAAGCTTAGATTATGAATATGAAGTTCTTGAAAAAAGATTAAGAGAAATAGCATTTTTAACAAAAGGTTTAAAAATAACATTAGAAGATAAAAGAGACCCAGAAAACATCAAAAAAGCAGATTTTTGTTATGAAGGCGGATTAATTTCATTTGTTGAATTTTTAAATAAAAACAAAGAAAAAATACATCCAACACCAATTTATATAGAAAGAGCTGGAGAAGTTCCAGTTGAAATAGCAATCCAATATACAACAAGTTATTCAGAAAATATATATACATTTGTTAATAATATAAACACAATAGAAGGTGGAACTCACTTAGAAGGATTTAAAAGAGCGTTAACAAAAGTATTTAATGATTATGCAAGAAGTCATAATATAATAAAAGAAAAAGAAGCAAATTTACAAGGTGAAGATATAAGAGAGGGAATAACAGCAGTTGTTTCTGTTAAAGTTAAAGAACCACAATTTGAAGGACAAACTAAAACAAAATTAGGAAACAGTGAAGTTACAGGTGTTGTTCAAAGTATGGTAAATGATGCATTAGCAACATTCTTAGAAGAAAATCCTCAAGTAGCAAAAGCAATATTAGAAAAATGTGTAAGTGCATCAAGAGCAAGAGAAGCAGCAAGAAAAGCTAGGGAATTAGTAAGAAAGAAAAGTTCACTAGAAACATCAACATTACCAGGAAAATTAGCTGATTGTAGTAGCAAAAATCCAGA
>ERZ824978.2102-NODE-2102-length-18466-cov-7.696486_pt1 | contig 18466 bp, 19 predicted proteins | sample MGYA00519860_ERZ824978 | MGnify/ENA primary metagenome ERZ824978 (study PRJEB31778, sample SAMEA3449184) | human gut metagenome | biome: human gut; feature: human-associated habitat; material: faeces | place: United Kingdom | collected 2010/2012 ... | reverse complement strand
TTCCCCGGCGGCCACATCACCATCGTGGGCGCGAACAGCGCGACCGGCCTTGCCAGCCGTCCTATCAAGGTGCTGCTGGCAGACGAGGTTGACCGCTACCCGGCAAGCGCCGGAACGGAGGGCGACCCGCTTTCCTTGGCCCAGAAGCGACAGACAACCTTTTGGGACAAAAAGACGGTGATCGTATCCACGCCGGTCATTAAGGGCCAGAGCCGTATCGAGACGGAGTTCAACCAGTCCACGCGGGAGGAATGGAATGTGCCATGCCCGGAGTGCGGGCATTACCAGCCGTTCGTGTGGGCCAACGTGGTATTTGACAAGGACGACCCGCAGGGCGAGGTGCTGTATAAGTGCGAGCGCTGCGGTGTAGTGAACGGAGAATACAAGTGGAAGCAGGCAAGCAAGTGCGGTCGCTTTGTGCCGGAGAACCCCGGCGCGGAGGCACGGGGCTTTCACCTGAACACGCTGGCCTCTACGTTCTGCTCATGGAAAGAGATCGTGCAGAAGTTCCTTGTGGCAAAGGAACAGCTCGATCAGGGAAACCCGGAGGGAATGAAAGTCTGGGTGAACACGGAGCTGGGCGAAACGTGGGAGGAGCAGGGCGAGCAGGTGGAGGATGCCGCGCTGCTGAACCGGCGGGAGCTGTACGATGCGGACGTGCCGGAGGGAGTGCTGGTTCTGACAGCCGGTGTGGACGTGCAGGACGACCGCTTCGAGGTAGAGGTGGTCGGTTGGGGCATCGGCAAGGAGAGCTGGGGCATCCGCTACCAGAAGATATACGGCGATATGCTGAAAGAGCAGGTGTGGCAAGACCTCGACAATTTTCTGCTGGGCGGCTTCAAGAAAAAAGACGGGACGGTGCTGCACATCATGAGCGCCTGCATCGACACCGGCGGCCACCACACAGATCAGGTATACCGCTTCACGGCGGAACGGTGGGAGCGAAAGATATGGTCGATCAAGGGCAAGGGCGGCGCGGACGTGCCATATATCCGAAATCCCACCACCAACAACCGCGTAAAAACGCCGCTGTTCATCATCGGCGTGGACGCGGGAAAGGCCCTGCTGTATCAACGACTGCGGCATGAGACCAAGGGGCCGAACTACTGCCACTTTCCGCTCAATGAGGAAGCGGGCTATGACGAGCAATATTTTATCGGCCTGACAGCCGAGAAAATGGTGGTGCGCTGGCGCAAGGGCAGAAGTGTTGTGGCGTGGGAGCTGAAAGACAGCAAGCACAAGCGCAACGAGCCGCTTGACCTGCGCAACTACGCTACGGCGGCGCTGGAGATCGCCAATCCCGTTTTGCAGGAGGGTGAGATCGCAAAGCCAATCAGAAAACGTCCGGCAGGCCGCCGGAGGCGAGGAGGGATTTAATTGGCAGTCTTTACGAAAGAAATGTGCCAAAAGAAGCTGAATACATGGCTGGCGGCGGAGGAGGCCATCGCCACCGGCCAGAGCTATCAGATCGGCAGCCGTATGCTGACGCGAGCCGACTTGAAGCAGGTGCGCGAGGAAATGGAATACTGGGCCGGAAAGCTGGCCGAGGCAGAGGCAGAGGATAAGCACGGCGGGCGAAACCGTGCCTATCGTGCCGTGGCCCGCGACGTATGAGGAGGGAGCGCATGATGAAACCGAACATCCTTGACCGGGCAATCATGACCGTGGCTCCCGTCCACGCGGCGAAGCGGGCGGCGGCGAGAGCCGCGCTGAGCGTGATCAACAGCGGGTACGGCAACTACGGAGCCAACCTGACGAAAAAGAGCATGAGGGGCTGGATGTACCACGGCGGCAGCGCCAAGGAGGACATCGAGGACAACATCGACATTCTGCGGCAGCGGAGCCGAGACGCTTACATGGGCATCCCAACGGCCACGGCGGCGCTGAAAACCATGCGGACGAACGTTGTAGCAGGCGGGTTGATGCCAGCACCGCAGCTCGACAGCGACTATCTGGGGCTGGACGAGGCGGCGGCGGAGAAGTTGCAAGCGCAGATCGTGCGGGAGTTCGCCCTGTGGGCGGACACGCCGGTATGCGACGCGGAGCGGATGGACAACTTCTATCAGCTCCAGCAGCTCGCCTTTTTGAGTTACCTGATGAACGGCGACACCATCGCCCTGCTGCCAATGAAGCATCAGGCGGGAGTGCCGTATGACCTGCGTGTGCGGCTGATCGAGGCAGACCGGGTATGCAGCCCGGACGGTTTTGACCGGCTGATGCCATGTACCGTGCAGGGCTACGAGGTGCAGAGCATCGTACAGGGCGTGGAGACAGACGCGGACGGTATGGTGACAGCCTACTGGATATGCAACCGGCATCCGCTGGGCAGCAACAGCGCCGTGGACGCGGCGGGGCTGACGTGGCAAAGAGTGGAAGCCTACGGCGATACAACCGGGCGGCGGAACGTGCTGCACATCATGAGCCGCGAGCGCATCGGCCAGCGGCGGGGCGTTCCCCTGCTGGCCCCTGTGCTGGAGAGCCTGAAACAGCTTGGCCGCTATACGGACGCGGAGATCACGGCGGCGGTGATCAGCGCCATGTTCACGGTGTTCGTGAAGTCACAAAACCCGTCGGACGGCAGACCGTTTGGAGAAATGATACCGGCGGAGGAGCTGATCGACAGCGCCGACCAGAGCAGCATCGAGCTGGGGCCGGGGGCCATCATTGACCTGAACCCCGGCGAAGAGGTGCAGTTTGCAGACCCGAAGCACCCGAACACCGGGTACGACGAGTTTACCAACGCCACCATCCGCCTGATCGGCGCGGGGCTGGAGATACCGCCGGAAGTGATGATGAAGCAGTTCACCACCAGCTATTCGGCGGCTCGCGGCGCACTCAACGAGTTCTGGCGCACCTGTAGTATGCAGCGGGACTGGTTTACAGACGATTTCTGCCAGCCGGTCTATGAGGAATGGTTTGCCGAGGCGGTCGCCCATGGGCGTATCCACGCGCCGGGCTTTTTCACCGACCCGGCGCGGCGCAAGGCGTACACGGTCTGCGCGTGGAACGGCCCGGCACGGACGAACCTGAACCCCGTGCAGGAGGTGGATGCCGCCATCAAGCGGATGGATGCCGGTTTCAGCACGGCGCAGGAGGAGACGGCGCAAATGACCGGCGGGGACTACAACCGCAACATCAAACTGCGCGTGACGGAGGCCAAGCGCAAGCGCGAGGTGGACGAGATCGGAAAAGCGCAGACGGCGGGAGAATAGGAGGAAAACAGAAATGCCCGAAAACAAGAAATTCTGGAAATTCTGCAATCAGGCAGGAAACAAGGTGGAGCTGCTGCTTTACGGCGACATTTCGCAGACGAGCTGGTGGGGCGACGAGGTGACCCCGAAGCAGTTTGCGGAGGAGCTGGCCGGTCTGGGAGCGCTGGACGAGATCACGGTGCGCATCAACAGCGGCGGCGGCGACGTGTTCGCAGCGCAGGCCATCGGCAACCAGCTTGAACAGCACCCGGCGGCGGTGACGGCGAAGATCGACGGCCTGTGTGCCAGCGCGGCAACCATCGTCGCCTGCCATTGCGGCAAGGTGATCGCCGCAAACGACAGCACATACATGGTGCATCCGGTGCGCATGGGCGCTCACGGCTACTACAACGCCGAGGAATTGCAGAAGTACATCGAGGCGATGAACGCCATCCGGGAAAGCATCGTGGGCCTGTATGCGAAAAAGACGGGCAGGGATAAGGACGAGGTGGCCGGATGGATGGACGAGACAAGCTGGTGGACGGCGGCGCAGGCAAAGGAAAACGGCTTTATCGACGAGTTGACGGACGAGGCGGACGGAACGGTGATCGAAAACCGGGACGGGCTGCTGTTCGTCAACAGCGTCAACACACACCTGCCTTTCGACAAGGCACCCAACTTTGTACAAAGCAGCAAGGCAGCTCCCGCCTCCTGCTCTGTAAATAACAACTGCCATAAGGAGGTAACGAACATGGCAAACGAGATCAAGACCGTGGACGACCTGCGCGGGGCCTATCCCGCACTGGTCAATGAAATCGAGGAGGCGGCGGCGAACAAAGCGACGAACGACGAGCGCCAGCGCATCCACGACATCGAGGACATGGCCGTGTCCGGCAGCGAGGCGCTGACGAATGAGGCCAAGTTCACAAAGCCGGTGAGCGCCAGCGAGTACGCTGTGGCCATGATGAAAGCTGCCAAGGAGAGCGGCAACGCATGGCTCAACGGAGCAAAGGCCGATGCCGACAAGAGCGGCATGGGCGGCGTGAAGAACGACGGCGGCACCGGCGGCGGTACGGGCAAGCAGGACGAGTTCATGGACGCGATCAAGTCCATGGGCAAGAAGCAGTAAAGGAGGAGAAAGAACATGAGTATGGATTTGGCGAAAAAGACCTTTTCCACGCAGCCGGATTACCTGATCGCAGGGAATGCGGAGATCGTTACGGCAGTCAAGGAGGCATCCGCCGCATTGAAGCGCGGCGCTCCCGTGGTTCTCAGCGACGGCAAGCTGGCCGCCATCAGTGTGAGCGGCAGCAGTGCCCCCTACACCGTGACCACCACGGGCCTGTACGGCATTCTGGCGGAGGATGTCGCATCGGGCGAGGACGGCATTGTGTACCTCTCCGGCGAGTTCTTCGCCGACGCGCTGGTGCTGCCCGCCAACGCCACCGCTGCGGACGTGGAGGTTCCTCTGCGCAACCTCGGCATCTACTTGAAGTAAGGAGGAAGAAAGAACATGGCTAACGAAGTGAACATTTACTCCCCCCGCTATCTGGCGGAGGTGGTGAGACAGACCCCTGCCGTACACACCTATTTCCGCGACACCTTTTTCACCAACGTCAAGACGTTCGCTACCGAGCGCGTGGACATCGACCTTGTGAAAGGCGACCGCCGCATGGCGGCCTTTGTCCATCCCCGCGTGGGCGGAAAGGTGCTGAAAGCCAACGGCTACCAGACCGAGAGCTACAAGCCCCCTCTGATCAACCCCTATGACGTGACAACCGCTGACCAGCTCATGACCCGCCTGCCGGGCGAAGATCTGTACAGCGGCATGACCCCCGCTCAGAGGGCCGCGCAGAAGCTCATGGAGGAGTACGCCACACTGAACGACGCGACCACGCGCCGCGAGGAGTGGATGGCGGTGCAGGCCATCGTGACCGGCACCATCCCCATTGTGGGCGAGGGCGTGAACGAGACCATCGACTTCGGCTTGACCAACAAGAAAACCCTGACCGGCGACAACAAGTGGGGCGGCACCAAGGCCGACATCCTCGGCAACCTTGGTGACTGGACGGATGCGGTGCTGCACGGCGGCTTCGCCAACGTGGACACCATCATCATGGGCAAGACGGCCAAGGCAAAGTTCTTCGCCGATGCCAACGTGCAGAAGATGCTGGACAACCGCCGCATGAACCTCGGCGAGATCGCCCCCCGCGATCTGCCCAACGGCGTGAAGTACCTCGGCCACCTGAATGACCCCAGCCTTGACATGTACGTTTACGGCGAGGTCTACTACGACGACTGGACTAACCCTGACGCGCCGGAGACCAAGCCTCTTATCCCGGACAACATGATCATCCTGATCAGCTCCAGACCCAACTACATGATGGCCTACGGTGCCTGCACCTACATCGAGGACGCATCCGGCCTGTGGGTGACCTCCCAGACCAGCCGCGTCCTGCGCAGCTATGTGGAGCACCATCCCGACCGCCGCATGGTGGAGCTGCAGGCGCACCCGCTGCCCATCCCCGACAAGGTGGATAGCTGGCTGGTGGCGACCGTGTGCTGACATGGCGCTGTTCGAGCTAAAGCAGGAATACAGCGGAGCGGAGGGGGCTGCCCCTCCGCTCACTTTTAAGGACTGCGCCGCAGCGGACATCGACGCGGCTTTCTTTGAGCAGGACGAACACGCGGACTGGCATACGGTTGACGGCAAGGACGCACTGGTGATCGTGGACGATCAACGGCTCAAAGAGCATAGCGCCCATTGGGAGGCGGGAGCCAAGCAGAACTTCGACACGGGACTATATACGGCCTACACAGTGCTGTATATCCGCGTGAGCGACTACGGGCCAAAGCCGAAAGTGGGCAAGCACCTTGTTCTGGACAAAGGGACGAACCGGCAGCGGTCGTACACCATCCTCAACTGCGAGGAGGAGGCGGGCGTGTACCGCATTTCCATGGAAAGGACGCGGCAATGAGCAGAGTAACCTATGACGCAGGGAACCTGACCATCGAAGTGGACGGGCTGGACACCGTGGCGGCGGCGCTGGGCGATTTGAAGAAAAAGACCCCGGCGGCGGCCAAGGTAGCCATCAACGCCACGGCACGGCAGGCCCGCAAGCTGATGATCGCAAAGGCAAAGGCGCGGTACGCCGTGAACGCGGCGGGCAGGCGGCACCTGAAAGACCTTGTGCAACGGAAAAAGGCCAGCAACACCAGTTTGAGCGCAGAGCTGCACATCGCAAAGATGCGCAACGATCTCGGTTATTTCCAACACAGGCCGACGGAGCGCTTTACCGGGCGCGAGGTTTTGCACCACGCGCCAAAGTATGTGAAAGCCCGTGTTCTGAAAGCCTCGTCCATGGCGGCGCTGACAGGCAATGCCAACATGAGCAAGGGCTTTCTTGTGCAGTTCAAGAGCGGCCACATCGGCATGGTGCAGCGACAGATCGGCTCCAGTTCCAGCCACACGGTCACGGAGCGGGGCCGCCCAAGGTGGCGAAACAAGGACGGTAAGGTGGAAAAGCTGGTGACGATGGGAAGCCCGTCGGCCTCGGCGATGCACTCTACCGTCTGGCCGATGGTGGAGCCGGAGGTGTCCGAGTATCTGCAAGACCGACTGATGGAGCAGACCGAACGGGTGCTGGCGCGAGCGGCGAGGAGGAAGTAAGCCATGAAGAACTATATGGACGCAGTGAGGGCCGCAGGCATCGGGCGAACTCCCCAGCTCTGCCAAGACGCGCTGATCGAAACGCTGGAGGAGCTTTTCGCCGGGAAGAAGTACAACGGCCAGCAGAGCCGCAAGGAGCTGAAAATCTTCAAGCAGGATTTGCCGGTGCCGGAGGACTATGACGCGGATGTGGACACGGACGCGGCGGCGGCCCCGTACATCGTTGTGCGCATGACCGGAGGCGAGATCAAGAACGACGACGGGCCGCAGGCGGTTGAGTTCAGCCTGATCGTGTGCGCCTACGACGAGGGCAAGGAGCGAGAGGGCTATCAGGATGTTGCCAACATCAAGGAGGACATCGTGCAGCGGTTATGCACCAAGCCGTATTTCGGCGGGGCGTTCACCGTGCTGAAACCCATTGCGTGGGCCATGCAGCAGGACGACACCTACCCGTACTACTTCGGGGCGTGTTCGTTGACCTGCACCGCACCGGCCATGACACAGGACACAGAAATGGAGGAGCTGGTATGAGCAAGAAAAACGATAAGCTGGCGGCGGATGCCGCTGTGAATGAGACGGCCATCCCGGCGGCGGAGACCGCTACCGAGACCACGCCAACGGAGCGGGAGAATACGAGCGCGACGCAGGTTTACTGCGGCCCAACGGTGCGCGGCGTTGCCAAGCAGTACACGGTATTTCACGGCGGCATCCCGGAGGCGCTGGAGGCGTTCATCGCCATTCACCCGGAGGCTGGGGAGCTGGTGGTGGACGTGGAGCGCTTTGCCGAGACGAGAAAGCGGCTGGAGACCGCAGGAACGGCGGAGGCCATTCTGTACGGCAAGATCAAATCCGAACTGTAAGGAGGAAGAAAGACTATGGCATACAAACACGGCGTATACACGAGCGAGGTTGCGACCAGCATGGTCGCGCCCATCACCGGCACGGCGGGCTTGCAGGTGATCGTAGGCACCGCCCCGGTGAATATGCTCAAAGACCCGGCGGCGGCGGTCAACGTGCCGCTGCTGGTGAGCAGCTACAAGGAGGCCGTGGAGGCGGTGGGCTATCTGCCTGACTTCGCCAACTACACCCTCTGCGAGTGCATCAGCGCAAATTTCAGCGTTGTGGGTATCGCGCCCATGGTGCTGATCAATGTGCTTGACCCTGCCAAGCACAAGATCGCCATCACCGGCGGAACCGTTCAGGTGAACGACGGAGTGGCGGTGCTGGAGGAGACAGGCGTTCTGCTGGAGGGGCTGACCGTTAAGAGCGGCTCCACCACGCTGACCGCAGGCACGGACTACACCACCACATGGAACGACGACGGTACGCTGAATATCGTGGTGCTTTCCACCGGCGCGGGTAAGGAAGCAACGAGCCTGACTGTGACCGGCAACAAGATCGACCCCAGCAAGGTGACGGCGGCGGACATCGTGGGCGGTGTGGACAGCTCCACCGGCAAGGAGACCGGCCTTGAGGTGGTACGTCAGGTCTATCCGAAGCTGTCCATGACACCCGGCATCCTGCTGGCCCCGCGTTTCAGCAAGGACGCGACGGTGGCGGCGGCATTGCAGGCCAAGACCAAGAGCATCAACAGCGTGTTCGGCGCGGTGTGCGTTGTGGACATCGACAGCAGCAACACCGGCGCGACCAAGTACACCGCCGTCAAGACCACCAAGGAGGCGCAGGCGGTGAGCGACCCCAACGCCTACGCAGTCTGGCCCTTTGCCAAGGTGGGCAACACGGTGTACAGCGGCAGCGCACTGGCGGCGGCGCTGACGGCCTACACCGACGCGCAGAACGACGACACACCCAACGTCAGCCCCAGCAACAAGACCATCGCCGTTTCTGCCGCCTGCCTTGAAGATGGCACGGAGGTGGTGCTTGATCAGGAGCAGGCCAACACCGTGAACAGCTTCGGTGTGGCAACATGGCTGAACATGAACGGCTTCCGCCTGTGGGGCAACAACACGGCGGCCTACCCCGGTATCAGCGACCCGAAAGATCGCTGGTTCAGCGTCCGCCGGTTCCTGACGTGGGCGGCCAACACGTTTATCCTGACCTACTTCCAGAAAGTGGACAGCCCCGCCAACAAGCGGCTGATCGAGGCCATCGTGGACAGCGAGAACGTGCGCGGCAACGGCTTTGTGGCCCGTGGTGTGTGCGCCCGCTATGAGATCACGTTCAACGAGGACGAGAACACCACCGCTGACCTGCTGGACGGCAAGATCACGTTCCACCAGTACATCACCCCGTTCACCCCTGCGGAGGACATCGAGGACATCATCGAGTTTGACCCCGACGCTCTTTCTGCTGCGCTGAACTGATAAGGGAGGGAAAAGAAGATGATTTCCAACAACTATATCCCGGAGAAGATCAACGAGTATAACGCCTATCTGGACGGCACGAAAATGATCGGCGTGGCCGCGTCGGTGACGCTGCCGGAGGTCAACATGAAAACCAGCACCGTTTCCGGCGTGGGCGTGAACGGCGAGCTGGACAGCCCCACCATCGGCCAGTTTGAGAGCATGGAGCAGGAAATCCAGTTCAACACGCTCTATAGCTCCGCCATGGATATGCTCTCTCCCCTGTCCACGGTGAACCTGACGCTGCGAGCCTCGCAGCAGGTCTACGACAAGCAGGGCGGCTACAACTTCAAGGGCCTGCGCGTGGTGGAGATCGGGCGCGTGAAGAAGTTCAACCCCGGCAAGGTGGAAAAGGGCGAGGCCATGGAGGCCACCGTGACGCTGGAGCTGACCTACCTGATGATCGAGGTGGACGGCCAGCAGCTCTTGGAGGTTGACAAGCTCAACGGCATCTACAAGGTCAACGGCACGGATATGCTGGCGGGCGTGAACAGCCTGATCTAACGGGCGCAAAACAATACGGCCTGTCCCTGCGCAAACGGGGGCGGGCCGTGTTTTCACACAACGAAACGACGCTGAAAGGAGCGAACACCAATGGCAGAGGACAAGATCACGGCGGCAGAGACCGCAAACGAGGGGGCAAAAAAGAGCGAGAACATCGTGGAGCTGGCAAGGCCCTACGGGTTCGAGGGCAAGGAGTACGGAGAGATCGACCTGACGGGGCTGGAGAAGCTGACTGTGCAGGACGCTATCGACGTGCAGCGGCAGCTTTTCGGCGAGGGCGAGGCGGCGGCCTCGGTGCTGTGCGAGACCACAACAGCATTTGCCCGCGCCATGGCGGTCAAGGCCACCGGAATGCCCATTGAGTTTTTCAAGCTGATGCCTCGCGGCGCTTTCAAGCGCGTGGCAGGTGCGGTGCGCAGACACCTGAACGTGGAGAGCAGAACGGAAAACCATGTGATGCATCTGGAGAAGCCGCGCCATTACAAGGGCAAGGAGTACCGGGACATCGACCTGAACGGCGTGGCAGACCTGAACACGCTGAACGAGAGCGAGGCGGAGAACCGCATGGCCCGCGAGGGCTTTGTGGTGACGGAGAACAGCACCAACTATCTGTACTCCTGCGTGATCGCCGCCATGGCGACGGGTATCCCGGAGGAGTTCTTTACCACGCTGCCTCTGTATGAGCTGCTGAAACTGAAAAACGCGGTGAACGACGCGGATTTTTTCGGATAAAGGGCGGAGCCAAGGCCCTGCGGAAAGCGGCTATCCGGCTGTCCTCGGTGACACGGACGGGCGTGGACTTCTATCTGAAAATGCCTGTCCGGGACTTTATTGAGCTGAATAGCGAGGTGGCGGAGGAATGGCGAACAATAAAACATTAGAGTTAAGCATCAAGATCGCCGGTAAGATGGACAAAAGCCTGATGGCGGCGCTGAACGGGAGCCAGAGCCAGATCAGCAGCTTTGCCCGCAGCATCAGCTCCATCGGAACGGCGGGACTTGCGGCCATGGGGACGCTAGCAACGGCGACTGTGGCAACCATCGCAAGCTGCACCAAGGAAGCGGCGAAGTTTGAAAACTACATGGCGGATGTGGTCAAGTACGTAGACGGTCTGGCAGATGCTACCGGAAAGATCAGCGACAAGGTGGCGGATAACGGCAAGACCTACGCGCAGAACTACGAGGCCATGAAGGACGCAATCAAGGATTTAAGCACACAAATCCCCTATACGCAGGAGGATTTGACACGCCTCGCCGCTGCGGCGGGCCAATCCGGCAAGTCTATGGAGGACTTGATCAAGATCGACAGCTCCGGCAATGTTACCGGTTTCCTGCGGGACATCGCCATGACCGGCGCGGCCATGGACATCAGCGCCGATCAGGCGGGCAACTGGGCCGCCAAGTGGGAGCAATCGCTGAAAATGACCCACGAGGAGGTCATGGTGCTCTTTGACCAGATCAACTATCTGGGCGCAAACAGCGCGACCACAGCGGCGGAAATCGCGGAGGCGGTCAATTCTGCGGCGAGCCTCGGCCAAGTGGGCGGCGTAAGCGCGGCCACAACGGCGGCGCTGGCGGATGCCATGCTGGCAACGGGCGTATCGACTGATCGCGTCGGCACCAGCATCAAGCGCATGATCGTGAATTTGAGCAAGGGCGCAAGTGCGACGAAAGCCCAGAAAGAACAGTTCGAGGAGATGGGCATGAGCGCGGAGTGGGTCGCCAAGGCCATGCAGGAGGACAGCGTGGGAACGCTGGATACCATCTTCAAGGCCATCAACGATCTGCCGCAGGAGCGACAGGTAGCGGCGCTATCCACCCTGTTCGGCCAATGGGCCATTGAGGGCGGCGCGAAGATCGTCAACAATCTCGATGTGTACCGAAAGGCGCTGGAAATGGTGAGCGACCCAAGCCTGTACACGGGAAGCATGGAGCGGGAGTTCAACATCAAATCGCAGACCCCGGAGGCCATCGAGACCATGCTGAAAAGCACCAAGACGGCGCTGAAAATCGAGATCGGCGATGCGTTCCTCCCGGCGAAAAAACAGTTCAATCTCTCCATGATCGACTTTCTAAACAGCATCCGAAAGAATATGCCGGAGCTGACGCAGCTTGCGGAGAGCTTGGGAACGCTGGCAAGCCGGGGCGTGGAGAAGCTGGGGAGCGCTATGGACACGGCGCTGCCGTACATCCAAAAGGGGCTTGACTACCTGATCAACAACGGCGAGCAGGTGGTGCGTGTGCTGGGCGGCATGGCGGCGGCGTTTGTTGGCATGAAGTTCGCCCCGGCGGCGGAGGCTATTTTCTCCGGCGGAAAGGGCGGACTTGCGGGCCTGTTCAAGAGCGGCCAGAGCGCGGGCGCAGCGGGCGCGGGGCTTTTCTCTGCGTTCCGGGGCGCATCGGGAAGCAACGGCTTCCGCACGACGCTGGGGGCGGCAATCTCCAGTCTGATCGGTGGAAACGGCATCAAGGGAACCACAGGACTTTTGAGCGCGGCGGCGGGGACGCCGGGGCTGTTGTCCGGCTACCAAAGCGCGGGAAGCGTCCTGCGGGGAGCAATCGGAAACAGCAAGACCGCGCAATGGCTGGGCGGCATCGGCTCGTCCCTCGGAAATCTCGGCGGGATGTTCGCCAACAGCCGGGCCGGACAATTTGCGGGCGGCCTTATGGGAAAGGCGGGCGGTGCGCTGGGTAAGTTGACCATGCCGCTACGACAGGGCATCGCGGGCATTGGAGCGGCGGCTACCATTCAGGGCAGCATCTTCCAGCAGGGCCTTTCCGGCTTGCTGGGGAAAGCGGGAGGCGTGGTAAGCGGTATCGCAAACTCCGGTGCCGGGAAAGCTGTCGGGAGCATATTCAGCGGCGGGGCCGGTCTGCTGGGGAGTATCTATGGCCCCATTGCTGGCGGCCTCGGTAGTCTGCTGTCCGGGGCGCTGCCTATTGTGGGTGTGATCTCCGGCATCATCGCCGTGGTGAGCATCCTGACGGACAAGTTCGGCGGGCTGGACAAAATCATACAGCGGGTGTTCGGCGACACGGGACTGGAAAAGTTTACGGTATTCAAGGACGCGCTGCTGGGATTGTTCGAGGACGGCGGTGTGGCAAAGGCGCTGCAACCGCTGCAGGAGAGCATCACCAATCTGTTCGGCGAGGACGCGGGCGCAGCCTTTGGAGGCATTACCACCAGCCTGCAATCGGTGATGGGCGTGATCGGCCAGCTCGTGACATTTTCGCAGACGACGGTGCGACCCATCATCGAAAGCCTATTCGGCTTTATCACACAGACGGTGGTGCCGGTCATTCTGCAAACCATCACAGCGGCGGCTCCATCCATCGCATCCATCATCAGCGGCGTGGGTTCCGTGGTCATGACGGTGGCGCAGATCATCGGCGAGGCAATTCAGTTCCTTATGCCGATCATTCAGACGGTGATCACGGTGCTGCTGCACATTGGTCAGGTAGTGGTTCCGGCGGTGCTGGCCGCCATCGGTGTCTTTGCCGAGGGCATCAGCAGCGCGATCAACGGGGTCAAGACCATCTTTGAGGGCGTGATCAACTTCATCACCGGCGTGTTCTCCGGCAACTGGCGTATGGCGTGGGAGGGTGTGAAATCCATCTTCGTGGGCATCTTCAATACGCTGGGCGCTCTGTTCAAGACCCCCATTAACGCGGTGATCGCCCTGATCAATAAGGCAATCGCAGGTATCAACAGTCTCGGCATTACCATCCCGGACTGGGTGCCGCTGCTGGGCGGCAAGTCGTTCTCCATCAATATCCCGGAAATCCCCATGCTTGCGCAAGGCGGCTTTACAAACGGCGCAAGCATCGCGGGCGAGGCCGGAACGGAGGCGGTGATCAGCTTCCAGCGGGCGGCCCGGCGGGACAATCTGGACATCTGGGCAAAGGCCGGGCAAATGCTGGGCGTGAAGCCGGTGGAGCTGGCGGAAATCGACGGCGGCGGCTCCGGCGGCGGAGGCGGCATGACCTTTGCGCCGGTGATCAACATTCAGGGCAGCGCCGACCGCAGCATGGTGGAGGAGGCTCTGGCCGAGGCGCAGGCACGGTTTGAAGCGTGGTATCTCCAGATGCAGCGCAGACAGGCCCGCACGGCATACTGACGGGAGGAAACGCGATGTACACGACCAAGAGCGGCGACACATGGGATGTGATCGCCAAGGAGGTATACGGCAGCGAGTACCGCGCCGACGTGCTGATGGCGGCCAATCCGCAGGAGATCGACACGTTTATCTTCAACGCCGGGGTGAAGCTGAACACCCCGGCGCTGGAGGAAGAGCGGGACGGACTGATGCCGCCGTGGAAATACGAGGCGAGCTATGATTGAGACAAGACGTCTGGCGCTGGATGTGCGCTACAACAGCTACCCTTTTGCCGGGCAGGTGGGCGGAGACATCGAGAGCCTGACCTACACCGACAGCGCGGCGGACAACAGCGACAGCATCGACATCACCATCAACGCGCAGGACAGGAAATGGCTGCTGGGCTGGATGCCGGAAAAGGGCGCGACGCTGCGGGCGCGTGTTCTCGGCTACAACTGGGAACGGCAGGGCCAGCGGAGCATCATGGAGTGCGGGTTGTTCGTGCTGGACGATGTGAGCTTTTCGGACGCGCCGACGACCTTGCAGGTGGGCGGCGTGAGCAAGCCCAGCGACAGCGACTTTTCGGAGCTGGAGCGGGACGTGATCTGGAAGAACACCAGCATCAAGCGTATCGGCGCAAAGATCGCCGCGCGGTACGGCCTTGCGTTCACCTACGATGCCGACGACTACGACATCGAGTGCGACGAGCAGGATGGCACGGACAGCAGCTACTACAACAGACTGTGCAAAAACTACGGGCTTATCCTGAAAGTGTACGCCCGGAGGCTGTGGGTGTATGACCGGGAGAAGTACAAGGCAAAGCGGGCCGTGCGCACCTTTGACCGCTCGCAGATCAGGCCGGGGAGCTTCGGCTACACCACCACCCTGTCCGGAACCTATACCGGCGGGTACTTCAATTACACGGACGCGGACAAGGACATTGACATCGAGTGCAGCGTGGGCGGCGGCTCGCACACCAAGAGCGTGAACCGCCGGGCTACCAGCGTATACGATGCAAGCGTCCAGCTCTGCGCGGAGCTGAACAGCGCCAACCACGGGACGGTGAAGCTGCGCTTCGGCGTGGACGGAGACTGGAGGGTAAGCGCGGGAAACTGCATCGCGCTGACAGGCTTTGGAAACCTGAACGGAAAATACTTTGTGGACAAGGTAACGCACAAGGTTTCCAGCAACGGACTGACCACCGACTTTGAGTGCAGCGGCATCGGCCCGGCGTTCCATTCATGGGACGTGGGCGGCAAGATCGTGTATCACGAAAAGACGGCGGACAGCGGCGTGAGCTATGACAGCACCTACGCTACCACCAGCCCGGCGGCGGGCGCAGCCAGCGCGGCGGCAGGCGGCGAGGCGGGACAGGCGATCACGCTGAACAAGGCTCCGCTGTATGTTTCCAGCACGGCAAAGAACAAGGCGGGAACCAAGACCGGCACCTACTGGCTGTACGACGGCATCCTGATCAACGGGCGCTACCGCGTGACAAACAGCGCGGCGCGGTGCGGAAAGCTGCCGGTGGGACAGAACGTGACGGGCTGGGTGCCTGCGAGCTACTGCATCGCCAGCGAGGAGGCGAAAAAGTAATGGCGGGAACAAACAGAACCGGGCGCGTGAGCGCTATCGACTATAAGGCGGGAACCTATGAGGTGACCTACTTTGACCGGGGGAAGAGCGTGACCCGCCAGATCAACGCCATCAGCAACGGCGAGTACAAGATGCCAAGCATCGGGCAGGTGGTGAGCGTGAGCCACAACAGCAACGGAGCTGCGGCGGGAACCACCACCGGAACGGTGTGGAACAAGACCAACACCCCGGCGGAGGGCTACAAGGGCCTGTTCCGAAAGGAGTACGCCGCACGAAGGGGACTGGCTTATGAGCGCTACGACGAGAACACCGGCGTTTACACCCAGTATGTGAACCGGCGGACGGGGCGCAACTGCAACGGCGAGATATACGACGAGGCGAAAGGCGCAATCAGCCTTGTGGCGGGCGGGCAGTTTCAGGCCAAGAGCAACGCCGCCAGCATGAGCCTGAACGCCAAAACCGGCGTTGGCATCGTGGCGGGGACAACGGTGAGCATCGAGGCAGGAACCTTTGTGAGCATCGAGGCCGCAGGCGCTTTGAGTGTGACGGCGGGAGGCAAGTACACATTCGCCGCAAAAAAAGGCGCAAAGATCGAGGTAGAGGGTGGCGACGCGGAGATCACCATAAACGGCGCAACTGTAAAGGTGACGGAGGCCGGGGATGTGGAGATCGGAAGCCCCACCAAAATCAGCCTGACAGCCCCGGAGATCAACGCCACGGCGGCGAGCGGAGACATCACCATCAACGGCGTGAGCCTTGTGAACCACACGCACATGAGCGGCGCGGTGGGAAAGCCGGATAAGTAAGGAGGGGCGAAAAGTGGCATTGGGAAGCTACATGGGCATGACATTCACGGTGAGCGACCGGCGCATCCTGACACCGAGCGGGCTGAAAGGCCAAGGGGGCAGCGATTGGGCGACCCACAACCGGACAGGCGCACGGGCGCGGAGCCAGTGGATTGCCCCGAAGCTGCGGAAATACCAGTTCGACCTTTTGCTGCGGGCGCAGGACGGGGTAAACCCGCGAAGCGTTCTGCGGCATTTTCAGCGCATGGCGGAGACCAACGCGGCGGACTGGTTCATTGTGGGCGGCTCGCCGGTATCGCCGTATCCGTTCAAGATCACGGACATCAGCGACGAGTGGGGCGCGGTGCTGCACGGTGGCGCGATGGTGGAGTGCAAGGTGAGCCTGACCATCGAGGAATACCTGTAAGGAGGCAGCCATGTTATCAACGGAAAACGCGGTGATCGAGATACTGCCGGGGAGCGCGAACGACAGCACGGCGGCGGAGGTGTACCGCAATTTGCAGGTGCTTTACGCCACGAGGGCCGGAGAGCAGGCGCTTGACCGGGAGTTCGGCATCGACGGGACGATTATCGACTGCCCGCAGGAAAATGCGCAAGTCCTGCTGGCGGCGGAGTATGTGCGCAAGACAGAACAGTATGAGCCACGGGCGCGTGTCGTCCGTGTGGAATGGACTGCGGGAAAATCGCAGGACGGAAATATGACGCCAAAGGTGGTGATCGAGCTTGTCTAATATCGCTGAATTGGCAAACTGCCCGGAGCTGAGTTTCATCGAAAGCATGACTTTGCAGGAGACGGAAGAACAGCTCCGCGAGCTGTACACCAAGTATTACCGGGAGGCCACAGGAAAGGAGCCGGAGATCGGCGAGGCCGACCCGCTGAACCTGCTGATGAAAGCCTTTTGCGCGATGGAGTATCAGACGATGCAGTACGCCGACGCAAAGGGACGGATGGAAATGCTGAAAACCAGTACCGGAGACGCGCTGGATGCGCTGGCCGCTCTTGTGGGGCTGACGCGCAAGGAGGCAAACCGGGCCACGGCGACGGTGCGATTTACGCTTTCGGAAGCGCAAAGCGGCGCGACGGCCATTCCGACGGGAACGCGGGTCAAGAGCGAGGACGGGAAATACTTCAACACCGTGGAATACGGCGAGATAGCGGCGGGAGAGACCTACACCGACGTGGTGGTGCAGGCGGAGGAGGCCGGAGCGGATAGCAACGGCATTCTGTCCGGCGGCATCAAGATACTGGTTGACCCAATCGCCTATGTTGCCAGCGTGAGCAACACCACGCCAAGCACCGGCGGACTGGACGCAGAGGACGACGACAGCCTGACACGGCGCATCTACCTCGCCCCCAGCGTGTATAGCTGCGCCGGGCCGCGCGATGCCTATGAATACTACGCGCGGGAGTGGCGGGGCGATGTAGCCGATGTGCGCATCGTCAGTCCGCTGCCGGACGAGGTGAATATCTACTTCGTGATCGAGGACGAGAACGGGCTGCGCGTCCCCAACAGCACGGAGCTGACGGCCATGGCGGCCTATCTGGACGACGAGACCATCCGCCCGCTGTGCGACAAGGTGACGGCGCTGGCCCCGGACGAGGTGGAATACGCCATCACTGTGAAATACTGGATCGCGGAAAGCGACCAGCGAAGCGTGAGCGAGATACAAAGCCGCATCGCGGCGGCGGTGGCGGACTTCCAGACATGGCAAAGAAAGCTGGGACGGGACATCAACCCCACGGAGCTAATTGCCCGGCTGCGGGAGGCGGGAGCTAAGCGAGTGACGCTGACGGCTCCGACGGATACCGTGATCGAGGCGACGGAGTTGCCGAAATGCACCGGCGCGACTGTGACCTATGGAGGACTGGAGGATGATTAAGGGGCTGAAAGACGCGCAGATCACGGACGGCCTGCCGCGCGTCCTTGCGGAGCAGCCGTGGGTCAGGGCGCTGTCGCTGGCGATGCTGGAGCTGCACCGGAAAACGATGGACTACATCGACGCAAGCCAAGTCTATACCGCCATCGACACCGTGACCGAGGAGGTGCTGGATGCGCTGGCCGTGAACTGGAAGATCGACTGGTACGACACGGGGTATGGCATCGAGCAGAAGCGGCGCATCGTCAAGACGGCGCTGAACATCCGGCGGACAATGGGGACGGCGGGCGCGGCGAGGACGCAGGCAGACGCGATCTATCCGGGAACAAAGCTGGAGGAATGGTTTGAGTACGGCGGCACCC
>ERZ824978.2100-NODE-2100-length-18480-cov-7.415088_pt1 | contig 18480 bp, 13 predicted proteins | sample MGYA00519860_ERZ824978 | MGnify/ENA primary metagenome ERZ824978 (study PRJEB31778, sample SAMEA3449184) | human gut metagenome | biome: human gut; feature: human-associated habitat; material: faeces | place: United Kingdom | collected 2010/2012 ... | reverse complement strand
AGGTCGGCGCCCATGCCGGCCACGTCGCCCACGTTGTCGCCCACGTTGTCGGCGATAACGGCGGGGTTGCGGGGATCGTCCTCGGGGATACCGGCTTCCACCTTACCCACAAGGTCGGCGCCCACGTCGGCAGCTTTGGTGAAGATGCCGCCGCCCACACGGGCGAACAGCGCCATGGAGCTGGCGCCCATACCGAAGGTCAGCATGGCGCTGGTGATATCGGCGGCCTCCAGCTTGAACACGAAGCGCAGCAGCATGAACCACACGCTGATGTCCAGCAGGCCCAGACCCACCACGGTGAAGCCCATGACGGAGCCGGCGGAGAACGCCACGCGCAGGCCCTTATTCAGACCGTCGCGGCAGGCGTTGGCGGTGCGGCAGTTGGCCTTGGTGGCGATGCGCATGCCCACAAAGCCGGACAGGCCGGAGAAGAAGCCGCCGGTCAGGAACGCGAAGGGCACGAACCACGTCAACAGCTTGCAGGCCGCCATAATGCACAGCACCACGATCATGCAGACGAAGAACACGCCTACCACGGTGTACTGCCGCTTCAGGTAGGCGTTGGCGCCCTCGCGGATGGAGCGGGAGATCTTGCTCATCAGAGGGGTGCCCTCGTCAAAGCTCAGGACGTGCTTGCCCGTGATAAACGCGAACAGCAGCGCGATGATCGAGCCAACAAATGTGGCAAGAACCAGGTACTTTTCCATAATGTGTTTTCCTCTTTCTTCCCCGCGTTGGGGAGACTTTTCTTTTTGTTCCGCTGAATATTATAAAAAAATGTACTTTTCCCGTCAAATTTTCAAACTAATTTTTTGCACAAAACATTTTTTATGTGATTTTTCCGTTTTTTTGCACAAAAACATTTTTTCGTTTAACGGCTTGCAAAATCCGCTTTTTGCAGCTATTCTGCAATTTGCTTTCATTTTATTGCCAGAAATATGTTGTTCTTGAGGCATAAGTATTTCTTATTGCTTGCATAAGAATATTTTTTCGTGACGTTTCACGTCGAAACAGAAATAAAAACATTATTTTTCTTTCTGTTTCTCTCCGTTTATGCGGTTTTCACACAACTTTCTCTTACAAGTTAATTTCTTCCATGCTTTGGTGTTTTGCACAATACGCGGTATGCACTTTCAAAAGCTCTCTATCTGCCGCTTTAGCTTATAAGAAAGCAACATTCCCGCTGTCTATAGGCAGCGGGAATGTTGTTTGGAAAGGAGATCACGCGGTAATCGCTTTTTCGCGTTTGGCAGACCAGTACTGCACAACAATGACGAGAGCCACCAGCGCCAGACCCACCACGTCGGTAAGGGTGCCGGGGATCATCATGCCCAAGCCGCCCGCCACCAGCAGGAGGCGGAAGTACCAGGGCACCTTCTTGTACAGGTGGCCGTTGAGGGCCGCCGCGATACCGAAGATACCCAACAGGGCGCTGATGCAGATCTGGGTCACTTCCCACCAGCCGGAGACATTCTCAAACAGCAGGGCGGGAGAGTACGCGAAGATATAGGGGACGATGAAAGCGGCGATGGCCAGCTTTGTGGCGTTGACGCCTGTTTTCATGGGGTCGGACTTGGCAATGGCGGAACCGGCGTAGGCAGCCAGCGCCACAGGCGGCGTGATATCCGCCACGATGCCGAAGTAGAACACAAAGAAGTGGGCCGCTACCACAGGAATGCCCATCTTAATGAGAATGGGAGCGCAGGTGGACGCCATGATGCAGTAGTTAGCGGTGGTGGGCACACCCATGCCCAGAATGATGCAGCAAACCATGGTCAGCGCCAGACCGATGATCTGAGCGTTGCCCGCCAGACCCACGATGCCGTTGATGAGGATAGAGGCCAGACCGGTAACGGTGATGCAGCCGGCGATCATACCGGCCACGGCGCAGGCTACACCGACAGTGATGGCGCCGCGGGCACCAGCTTCCAGCGCCTCGAAGATCTTCTTGGGGGTCAGGCGCTCGCCCTTATTCAGGAAGCCCACCACAACCGCCGCCAGAATGGACACGGCGGCGGAGAACTGCATGGTCTTTGCGCCGCTGGACACCAGCCACACCAGCAGGATCAGCGGCAGCAGCAGATAGCTCTTGCGGCCCAGATCCTTCCATGCGGGCATTTCGTCACGGGACAGGCCCTTCAGGCCCAGCTTCTTGGCCTCCAGATGAACGGCGATGAAGATGCCGGTGAAGTACAGCACGGCGGGCAGGATGGCCTTGACGGCCACGGTGGCATAGGGCAGACCCATGTACTCCGCCATCAGGAAGGCGGCAGCGCCCATGATGGGGGGCATGATCTGGCCGCCGGTGGAGGCGGCCGCCTCGACAGCGCCGGCGAACTCCGGCTTATAGCCGGTCTTTTTCATCATGGGGATGGTGACGGAGCCGGTGGTAACGGTGTTGCCCACGGAGGAGCCGGACACCATGCCGCACAGGGCGGAGGAGATGACCGCCACCTTGGCGGGGCCGCCGCTGGACCAACCGGCAATGCGGTTGGCAAAGCTGATGAAGAAGTTGGCGATGCCGGTGCGCTCCAGAAACGCGCCGAAAATGATGAACAGAACGATGTAGGTATAGCAGACGTTGACAGGGGTGCCGATGACGCCGTTGGTGGTGTAGAACAGCTTATAGATGATGTTCTTCAGCGCCTGATAGAAGTCGGCGTTCCAGCTGAGCTGATTGTAGAAGGTATACACCAGCAGCACGCCCACCACGCACAGAATGGGCAGGCCCACGCAGCGGCGGCACAGCTCCAGCAGGATCAGGATACCCACCGCACCGATCACCACGTGGATAGGCTCGATACGGGTGGCCAGCTTGATGAGCGTCATGGCGTTGAAGGCGAAATACAGAAAGCAGCCGGTGCCCACCAGCATCAGCACGATATCGTACCAGGGCATGAAGTTGACCTTCACGTGGCCCTTTTTAATGGGGTAGGTCAGGAAGCCGATGAACACGATGCAGGCCAGAAACAGGCTCAGACGGGTCTCCGGCAGAGCGGTAGACCACAGGGTCATCGCGATGCAGTACAGGGAAAACGCCGCCATCAGGCCACCGGTGATCCAGCGGAGCGGACCTTCCCAGATACGGGTGTTGGATTCGCGGTCATATTTGCGCATCACCGCGTCCAGATCGGCGGCTATATCCTCGCCGCCAGCAGCGGCGGTATCGACTGCCGGGGCCTCATCGACCCGTTTTTTGAATAGCTTCATAGTGGATCTCCTTGATGTTGTTTTGGGGGATGCTATGCCAGAGAACAGCGAGAACTACGGCAGGACGTGCCTGCCGTAGTCTCGATAAACCGTTTTCGCGTTAACGCGCCGTTCAGAATTTACTGGACGGTGAAGCCCTTCTCGGCGAAGTACTTGGCAGCGCCGGGATGATAAGGCACGGAGGTGATGGAGGAACCGAACTCCAGGCTCAGCTCGCCATACTTGGCATGGCTGCTGACCAGATCAGCGGCGTTGTCAAAGATATCGGCGGTCAGGGCATAGATGGCATCCTCGGACACATCGTTGCGGGCCAGGATCACAGCGGCCACGGCCACGGTGGTCACATCCTCGTCCAGACCGTACACATCCTTGGAGATCACGGCCTTGGTGTAGTAATCGGAGGTCTCCAGCAGCTTGGCGATATGCTCGTCGTCCAGGCTGACCAGATGCACGTCCTTGGTGGTGGCCAGATCGGTGACAGCAGTGGTGGGAGCGCCGGCCACGATGAAGGCGGCGTCGATCTTGCCGTCCTTCAGGTCGTTGGCGCTGTCGCCAAAGGACTGATAGGTGGCGTTGATCTGGGTGAACTCGTCATTCTCATTGACATCGCCCAGGCCGTAAGCGGTCAGGATATCCTTGGCGTTGAAGTACACGCCGGAACCGGCAGCGCCCACGGAGACCTTCTTACCGGCCAGATCCTCCACGGTCTTGATGGTGGGGTCGACGGTGACGATCTGCACCTGCTCCATGTACAGAGCAGCCACAGTGGAGAAGCAGTCCACCTTGCCGTGATCGGCAAAGATGTTGGTGCCGTTGTAGGCATAGGCCATAACATCGGACTGGCAGAAGGCCAGCTCGGCGTTGCCGTCCTGCAGCTCCTGCACGTTGGACTGGGAGCCGTTGCCCACCAGACCCACCACGTCGATACCGGCGTTGTTGGTGGCGTGCTGGGCGATAACGGAGCCGAAAGCATAGTAGGTGCCAGACTCGCCGCCGGTAACAAAGCGCATCTTGGTGGTCGCGCCGCCGTTGCTGCCGCCGTCACCGTTGTCGGTGCCGCCGCCGCAGGCCACAAGGCTGAGAGCCATGGCCAGCGCCAGGATCAATGCAAAAAACTTTTTCATAGTAATTCTCCTCATTTTAATGTGCCGTGTTCCGCGGCCAAATTGTATCAACAGGCGTATTATACTCCCAGATTTTGTTTTTTGCAAGTCAAATCGGCAAGAAATTCATTTTATTTTTTGCAGCTTTTTCACACAACGCATTTTTCATGTGTTTTCTTTCATTTTCTTCGGAATAACCCCCACGTTTATGCACAATATGCGCAACGTCATTCACATTTTTACCACTGCAAAAGCCAGCGCTTTTGGCGGGCATCTTGCAGAAATTGCATCAAAAAGACATTCGCCCTGCAAAACAAGCCGTTTTGCAGGGCGAATATACTACATATTGTGGTGTCTGGTCACTTGCTGCGCTTCAGCGCCTCGCACAGCAGCTCATACATCCGCTCGGTAGAGGGGACGCTGAGCCGCTCGCGGACAGAGTGAACGTCGTGCAGCTCCGGGCCCATGGAAATGGCGTCCAGACCGGGGATCTTCTCGATCAGCAGACCGCACTCCAGACCGCCGTGGGTGGCTTCCACCACGCCCTCCTTGCCGGTCAGGTCGTGATAGGCCTCCAGCACCATGTCTCGGAATTGGGAGTCGCGCTCGTACTGCCAGCCGGGGTACTTGCCCCGCTCGGTGACGGTGCCGCCGGCGAACTCCACGATGGCGTGGACGCGCTGGGCCAGCATCTCCTTCTGGGAGGCGATGCTGGAGCGGATGGAGAAGGTGATGTGCAGACCGTCGTCCTCCAGCTTCAGCACGCCCATGTTCAGGGAGGTCTGGGTCAGGCCGGGGAAGTCCACGCTCATGGCCTGCACGCCCTGGGGCAGCGCCAGCAGCGTATGCAGCATGAGGTTGGTGGTGACCTCGCTGATGGCGGCGGTCACGCCGGTCTTGGCGCACGTCAGGGTGATGCCGTCGTCGCAGCCGGCGTATTCGTTCTTCAGGATGGCGTCAAATTCCGCAATGAACGCTTCAAATGCCGCTTCCTTTCCGGCGGGGATCGCCACCGCCGCGTCGCAGCGGGAACAGATGACGTTATCGAACTGGCCGCCGGACACCGCCGCCAGACGCAGGCCGTGGAAGCGCTCCATGGCGCTGTACAGCACGCGGCCCATCACCTGATTGGCACTGGCGCGGCCCAGATGAATGTCTCCGCCGGAGTGGCCGCCCTGCAAGCCCGCCAGCGTAATAGAATAGCCCGCCATACCGGCCACAGGCTCCATGATGCCGGGCAGATGGCAGTCGGCCCGCATACCGCCGGCGCAGGAAACGGTAAACACGCCCTCGATCTCGGAGTCCAGATTCAGCAGCTTCCTGCCCTTCAGGTCGGAGCAGTCCAGCGCGAAGGCGCCGTCCATGCCCACCTCCTCGTCCACGGTGAACACCGCCTCGATGGGAGGATGGGCCAGCGTCTCGTCCTCCAGAATGGCCAAGATCATGGCCACGGCGATGCCGTTGTCGCCGCCCAGAGAGGTCTTGTCGGCCCAGACCCACTCACCGTCGGTCATCAGGTCAAGACCCTCGGTGGTCATGTCCTTGGTGCAGTCGTCGGTCTTGGCGCAGACCATGTCGATATGGCCCTGCAGAATGATGGGCGCGGCGTTCTCGTACCCGGCGGAAGCGTCCTTCCAGATAATGACGTTGTTGCAGGGCTCCTGACGGTACCGCAGGCCCATCTCCTTGGCGAAGCCCACGCACATATCGCTGATGATCTTGGTGTTGCCGCTGCCGTGAGGCACGGAGCAGAGCTTCTCAAAATACGCAAACACTCTTTCAGGCTTCAGCCCGGACAATACAGCCATAATATTTACCTCCGTTTTGCTTGTTTTTCCACAATGGCTGATACAGCCCATGCAGGCAGCATGGGCTGTATCGAAGCATTTTTACATATCAGGGATCGCGGAATCGCCATCGGTGCTGGGGATCAGGTCGTCCTCACCGCCGGGAACCTCGTCGTCAACGGGCTCCTCCGTCACAGCCGGAACGAACTCGGTGATGTACGCCTCCTGAGGCAGACCGGCCAGATAGCCGGGGATGTTGAGGATCACGCCGTCCATGTTCTTGGGGACGGGGATCTTGTAGGTCTGGGTCTCCTCCGTGCCGTTCTTCTTTTCCATAACGGTCAGCGTCACGGTGAAGGTCTGGCCCAGGCAGGTGGTGGAGCCGCGCTCCTTGTCGTACAGCTTGGTCAGCTCCTCGCCGCCCACGGTGATGGTCACCTTATAGGGTGCCTTGTAGGTCTGGCCGTCGTACTCCAGCGTCTTGTTGTCCAGATAGATGGTATGGCCGCGGCCGATGATGCTCATGATCACGCCGATCACGACCAGCACCAGAACGGCGGCGATTCGGATAATCAGTCTGCGTGCTTTCATGCCGTCTTACCCTCCTCCTCGTCCTTCTGGGCCTGCGCCAGCATCTGGCCCATCAGGCTCTGGGACTTGCGCTTCTTGGTTTCGTACATGACCAGTGCGATGGTGATGACCGCGTAGGAAATGAACACACGGAAGTACTCGCCGATCATGGAGTCGCCGGTGATCTTCGTACCGGCAGAGGGCGCCACGATGAACATGGTGTGGAACAGGATAACGCCCAGGAACACGTTGCCGATGGATGCCTTTTCCACGGACGCGCCGCCCACCAGCAGAGCCGCGATACAGAACATACCCACGTTGGTGTGGGCGCTGTAGGTGGGGAAGTTACCCAGATTCTGCAGGTAGATGATCATGCCGAAGCCGGCGAACACGGTGGAGATCACCATGGAGATGATGCGGGTGCGCTCCACGTTGATACCGGCGTCACGGGCCACCTCCATGTCCTGACCCACGGCGCGCATGTCCTGACCCAGTTTGGTCTTGCGGAACCACACGATGAACAGGCAGGCCACCGCAATGATGATAAGGGTCAGCACGGGGATCTTGACGCCGCCCACGTAGATGGCCAGCGCATTATCGATGGTCTGGCGCATGGGCAGCAGGCTGACGGTATTGCGGATACCGTAGCCGCGGGGCAGCTTCAGGGTGTTGTGGGCAATGGGGATGATGGGGCCCATCATGTACAGCACCACCAGCATATACACGCCGTTCACGAAGAAGGAAATGATGTAGCTGGTGATCATCTCGCGGCCCTTGGCCCGGTTCAGCAGCACGCCGCACATCAGGCCCAGCAGGATGGAGATGGGGATGGAGATGATGGCCGCCAGAACCAGACCGGGGATACCCCAGATCTGCCAGTCGGCTACCAGGATCAGGCCGATCTGGCCCGCCATGGCGCCCAGCGTCATGCCGAAGTTCAGGCCCATACCGGCCATAATGGGGATCAGCAGGCTGAGGATCAGGAAGGCGTTGCGGCCCAGACGGGTCATGATCTCGTTGAGCAGATAGCTGCCGGAGAAGCCGGACAGCGGGATAAACACGGCGCAGATCAGGACGAACATCAGCGGCACGGAGTTGCCGCGGATCAGGTCAAGAACGCTTACTTTTTTCTTCATCAGATTATTCATGCTCAGCGCCCTCCTTCCGTCTTTCTGGTCAGTGCGTACAGGATCATGCCGTTGGAGACGATGATACGGATGACCTCGGACATATCCATGTGGAACGCGGAGTTCATGACGGTAGGCGTCATGGTGACGATGCCCTGGAACAGGAACGTACCGATGATCACATTGGGGATCGACGCCTTATTCACGGACGCGCCGCCGATGAGGATGGCGGACACGGCGGGCAGCGCCATCCAGAAGGGGCCCATGTACAGCTGCACGAAGCCGAAGCCCTGCTCGTACATCAGGATACCCACGGCGCCCAGCCACGTGGACATGATGACGGAGATAAGACGCATCTTGTCTACGTTGATGCCGGCGGCCTTGGCGAACGCCGGGTTGGAGCCCACGGCGGTCATGGCGGTACCGGTCTTGGTGTGCAGGAACGCCCACATGGCCAGCGCCAGCAGCGCGAACACCAGCAGACTGCCGGTGGGGATCCGCAGGTTGATGCCGATGCCGTTCAGGTCAATGGCCAGGAAGTTGGCCAGCAGCTGGTCATAGAAGCCCTCCAGCGAGATAACGGTACGCAGGCCGGTACCGGCGAAGCCCCACACCATGGTGGGATGACGGTACGGCAGCAGCAGCCACATCATGCACATGAAGGACACGGCGGAGAAGCCCACGTAGGTGGCGATCATCATTTCGCCGCCCTTGATCTTGTTCAGCAGCCAGCCGTAGCCGCCGCCGAACAGTAGCGCGAAGGGGGTGGAGATCAGGATCGCCATCACGAAGCTCATGGGGCCGGTAAAGCCGAACTCGATGGACAGCGTGGCGCCCAGCAGACCGGACACGATGCCCAGCGGCAGGCCGAAGTTCAGGCCGCAGCCGGAATGGATCATGGGAACCATGGCCAGCACCAGAACGGCGTTCCAGCTGAAGCGGTTGATGGTATTGGTGATCTGGGTGGCCAGATCGGCGCCCACGATAGGGGCGGAGATAAACAGCAGCAGCAGGAAGCCCGTGATGATGACGCGGGGCAGTCCGAAATTATCGATCAGCTGCCGGAATTTCGTCTTGTTGCCAAGACTTGTGGTTACATTTTTGCCCATCTTGTCCTCCTTACTTCACCTGACTGACCATCAGCATGCCGAATTCCTCGGAGCTATGGTCAGCCGGCAGGATACCGGCGATCTTGCCGCCGGAGACGATGGCGATCCGGTCACAGACCTGACGCAGCTCTTCCAGCTCGGAGGAGATCATCACCACGGTGATGCCGCTCTCGCGGTTGAACTTCTTCAGGGCCTCCAGCACCAGCGCCTTGGCGCCCACGTCGATGCCGCGGGTAGGCTCGGAGACAAAGAGGAAACGGGGCTCCAGCGCGAAAGCCTTGGCAAGGCAGATCTTCTGCTGGTTGCCGCCGGACAGCTCTCTTGCCTTTTGCAGGGAGCTGGTGCACTTGATCTGAAGCTCGTCGATGTACTTCTGGGTGACCTGATGGATGGCCTTTTCGTCACGCCACGTGAAGAAAAGGTGCTTCTTCAGGAACTTGTCGTGGATCTGCATGGCGGGGAACGCCACGTTCCACTCCAGCGACTCGTCCAGCAGCAGGCCCACGCCGCGGCGATCCTCCGACACGAAGGCCAGAGAGGCGTCCAGACACTTGCGGGGACTGTTGAGGGCGATGGGCTTGCCGTCGAATTCCACGGTGCCGCCGGCCTCGTACAGACCCATGATACCGTTGGGGATACCCAGCTTGCCCTGACCGGCCAGACCGCCGATACCCAGGATCTCGCCCTCCTTAATGTCAAGGTTCACGTTGCGGACGATCTCACCGGGCATATCCACCCACAGCTTGCGGATGGACATGATGGTCTTGGCGTTGGGGTCGATCTTGATATCCTGCGCCACGGCGGCACTTTCCACGTTGCGGCCCACCATCCACTTGGTGATATCCGTCACGTCGGTCTCCTTGGCGGGAGTATCCTTGACCACATAGCCGTCGCGCATGATGACCACCTTGTCGCAGACGGACAGGATCTCATGAAGACGATGGGTGATGAAGATGATGGCAATGCCTTGGGCGGACATATTGCGGATGGAGTCCAGCAGCGCTTCGGCTTCCTTCTCCGTCAGCACGGCGGTGGGCTCGTCCAGGATCAGCAGCTTCAGGTTTTCCTTGCTGAGCTCGCGGGCGATTTCGGTAAACTGCTTGTGGCCCACAGGCATGCTGCTGATGATCATTTTCTGGTCGATCTCAACGCCCATTTTTTCGATGGCGCGCTTGGCGCGCACATCCATTTCCTTATAATCGAGAGTGTCCATTCTATCGCCGAACACTTCTGAGATGACGTTTTTCTTTTTCGGCTCACGGTTGAGCAGAATGTTTTCTGTGGCGGTGAAGCCGGGGATCAGAGAGAATTCCTGATGCACCATGCCGATACCGGCCTTCAGCGCATCGAACGGCGTGTTGAAGGTGACCTTCTCGCCGTTAATAAGGACGTCGCCTTTATAACCGCCGGTCTCGCGGATCACGTCCATGCCGAAAAGGATCTTCATCAGGGTGCTCTTGCCGGCGCCGTTTTCGCCCACAAGACCCAGCACCTCGCCCTCTTTCAGCGTGAAGTTGATATCCGTCAACACCTGGTTTCCGAAGAAGTCCTTCTGGATGTTGCGCATCTCCAACAGGGGAGCATTGTTATTTTCCATAATATACCCTACCTATAAGTAAACAGGGGGGAGGAATCCCTCCCCCCTGTTCGATACATTGTGCTTTACAAAAGCTATGTCAGCTGATGGTGAAGTACTTCTCGGGGATCTCCACTTCAGCGTTGCCCATGAACTTGCCGGGGTCGCCCATGATGTAGGTATCCTGATAGATCAGGAACACATTGTCGGACTTAACGCCGGTGGTGGCGTTGGTGTAGCCGGCGCCGTTCCACTCAGCCTTGGGAGAATACTTCTGCAGAGCGGAAGCAACATCGTCCATATCGGTCAGATCAGCAGTACCGTCGATGACGTTCTTGGCATGCTGGGCAAGGCCTGCGGACAGGGTATAACCATAGGAGTAAGCCCAGGTGCCGAAACGGCCGGCGCCGCCCTTCTCATTGATGGCGGACTCGACCTTGGCCAGGATCTTCTCGAAATCGCCGGCTTCCTCGGTCAGATCCAGACCCAGAGCGCCGGGATAGCCCATCAGGGGAGAGGGCAGGTCAGCCTCGATGAAGTAGCCGCCGTACTCGACCAGCTGCTTCAGCAGGGGCTCGGTGTGCGCATCGTTGGTGCAGAAGTAAGCGGCCTTCTCGCCGTACTTGCCAACCCACTCAGGCACCTTCTCCAGGATGTAAGCCTGAGCGCCGGACACGCCAACGTCAGAGGTGGGGTCGGGAGCGGTCTCTTCCACCAGCTTCATGCCGAACTCCTCGCAGGCGGCCTTCATGATGGCCAGACGGCGGGACATGGTCTCATAAGCCAGATGACGGGGGAAGGAAATGTGCACGAAGGTGTCGCAGCCCAGCTCGTGAGCGGTGCGGATGATCAGATAACCACGGGACACGAAGTCGTTGTTGCAGACCAGGTCGGCAGCGGAGCCGATCTCGGGCAGATCCTCGTGGGACTCGCCGGCGATGCAGATAATGTCGGGGCGGGATTCCTTGATCTTGCGGAAAGCCTCGGTGGTGCCGGGCACAGCCTGGTTCACGATGATGGCCTTCATGTCGGGATCAGAGGACAGGTTCACGATGTTCTGGATGGTGGTCTCCAGCTCTTCGGTGAAGTTGTCGGGATAGATGGCCAGCGTGACCATATCCTCGCCATACTCCGCCTGGAAAGCCTCGGCGCCGCGGCGGTCGTCCTCGGACTGAGAGACGGAACCGGTCACGATACCGATCTTGTAGTTGGCGGGAGCGTCGGTGTTGTTGGGCTCATCGGTGTTGTCGGGGGTGTCGTTGCCACCACCGCAGGCCATCAGGGTCAGTGCCATGGCCAGAGCGAGCAGCAAGCTCAAAAACTTCTTCATACTTACCTCCTGATTTTTCATTTTTTTGCAAAAGGGTTGCTATGGGGTATAGTAATTTTACCAGATGTGTTTCCGTTTTGTCAATACAATACCGCCCTTACTTCGTGGGCAATCTGCCGACACACGTCTTCCTGTTACGCACATTTCCTGGTTTTTGTTGTTATATTGCACAAAAAATAAGCCCCTTCTTCAACTTTTTCTCCGCTTTTTTGGTCTTCCCTCCAAACGCCGGTTTTTCTGACAGGAAATTTTTTTCTCTTTTCCCTATGGCGCGGGCGGTTTTTCTCCGCCGGAGGCTGCCGCGGGGCGGAAAAAAGCGGCGTCCGGCGGGGGAAAAACAGTGCGGCGTCCAGCCCAAAGCCGGACGCCGCGCTGTATGATTATACATGCGGGTGCGTTCTGGTGTATTTTTATGACGCCGTGGGATCAGTCGCGGGACTTGCTGTCCACGATCTCGTGGAGCTTGGCAGAGAAGTCGGACAGGCTCATGGCACCCAGATCCTCGCCCTTGCGGGTACGGACGGAGACGGTACCGTTCTCCATATCGCGGTCGCCTACCACCAGCATGAAGGGGATCTTCTCCAGCGTGGCCTCGCGGATCTTCTTGCCTACCTTCTCGTTGCGGCTGTCCACCTCCACGCGGAAGCCCTGCTTGCGCAGCTCCTTGGCGGCCTCGGCGCAGTAGTCGGCGGCACGGTCAGTGATGGGCAGGAAGCGTACCTGCTCGGGCATCATCCAGGTGGGCAGCGCGCCGGCGTACTCCTCGATCAGATAGGCCAGCGTACGCTCGTAGCAGCCCAGAGAGGTGCGGTGGATGATATAGGGCAGGGCCTTGTTGCCGTTCTCGTCGATATAGTACATACCGAAGCGCTCGGCCAGCAGCATATCGATCTGAATGGTGACAAGGGTGTCCTCCTTGCCGTACACATTCTTATACTGAATATCCAGCTTCGGGCCGTAGAACGCGGCCTCGTCGATGCCGATGGTGTAATCCACGTCCAGATCCTTCAAAATGCGCTCCATAGCGGCCTGGGCGTGATCCCACTGCTCCTTCGTACCCTCATATTTGTTGTTGGGGTTGGCGGGGTCCCACTGGGAGAAGCGGAACGTACACTTATCCAGCAGACCCACAGTGCCCAGACAGTACTTGGCCAGATCGAGGCACTGCTTGAACTCCTCCTCCAGCTGATCGGGGCGCAGCACCAGATGGCCCTCGGAGATGGTGAACTGGCGGACGCGGATCAGGCCGTGCATCTCGCCGGAATCCTCGTTGCGGAATAGGGTGGACGTCTCGCCCAACCGCATGGGCAGGTCGCGGTAGCTGCGGCCCCGGTTCAGATAGACCTGATACTGGAACGGGCAGGTCATGGGACGCAGGGCGAAGCACTCCTTCGTCTCGTCCATGGGATCACCCATGACGAACATACCGTCCAAATAGTGATCCCAGTGGCCGGAGATCTTATACAGCTCCCGCTTGGCCATCAGAGGCGTCTTGGTCAGCAGGTAGCCGCGCTCCTGCTCGGTGTCCTCCACCCAGCGCTGCAAAAGCTGGATGACGCGCGCGCCCTTGGGCAGCAGGATGGGCAGGCCCTGCCCGATGCAGTCCACGGTGGTGAAATACTCCAGCTCGCGGCCCAGCTTGTTGTGGTCGCGCTTCAGGGCCTCCTCCCGCTCCTTCAGGTACGTTTCCAGCTCCTCCTTGTTGGGGAAGGCCACGCCGTAGATACGCTGCAGCTGCTTGCGGTTGGAGTCGCCCCGCCAATAGGCGGCGTTGCAGGCCGTCAGCTTGATGCCGCTGCCCTTAATACGCCCCGTGGAGTCCACGTGAGGGCCGGCGCACAGATCCACGAACTCGCCCTGCTTATAGAAGGAGATGTGGGCGTCCTCCGGCAGGTCGTTGATCAGCTCCACCTTGTAGGGCTCTTCTTTCTCCTCCATATACTTGACGGCCTCGGCGCGGGGCAGCTCGAAGCGCTCCAGCTTCAGCTTCTCCTTGCAGATCTTCCGCATCTCCGCCTCGATCTGCGCCAGGTCCTCCTGCGTGAAAGCGAACGGCGCGTCCAGATCGTAATAATAGCCGTTGTCGATGGAAGGTCCGATGGCCAGCTTCACCTCCGGCCACAGCCGCTTCACGGCCTGGGCCAGAATGTGGGAGCAGGTGTGCCAGTACGTCTTGCGGTACTGCTCGTTTTCAAACGTATAGATGTTCTCTTCGCTCATGATATGCTCCTCCTTGTGATCGGGGCGGGACAAACAAAACCTCACCCCTGAATGGTATCAGGGGTGAGGTAAATGACTTTACTCCACGGTTCCACCCTGCTTACGGCGCATACGCCGTCGCTCGTGACTTCTGTAACGGGAAGCCCCCGTCCTGCTCGTCGCAGGCGGCTCGGGAGTGGTACAGGCTGTGCCGTGGGCAGGACGCTTTCAGCCGGGGCGTCCCTCTCTTTGGCCGGTGGGAAGCAGCTTCTTCTCCGTCAATGCCTTTTTGATGGAGACAGTATACCCCGCTTTTGTCCGTTTGTCAACGGCAAAAACAACCGTCACAACACGTTTTCCAGCAGCTGGGCGGCATCGTCCACCACCAGTTCCGCTCCGGCCTCCTCCAGCGCCCTGCGCCCACGGAAGCCCCAGCTGACGGCGATGAGCGGCAGACCCGCGTTCCGGGCCAGTGCCACATCCACCTCGCTGTCGCCCACATAGGCGGCGTCCTCCCTGTCCACGCCCAGCTCTGCCAGCGCGTGGTACACCATATCCGGCGCAGGCTTGGCGGGGATGTCGTCCCGCTGGCCGAAGGCGGCCAGGCCGGGGAAGAACCGGGCCGCCAGCTCCCGGGTGGCGCCGTCGGGCTTATTGGACACCACGGCGCACCGCACGCCGGCCCGCTGCAGGGCCGCCAGCACGGCGGTCACGCCGGGATAGGGCGCGGTCCTGACGCAGGTATGGGCCTCGTACCACACCCGGTACTCCTCCAGCAGCGCCTCGAACGCGTCGCCGGTGACATCCGGCGGCAGGGCGCGCTCCATCAGCCTCCGCGCGCCGTTTCCCACGAAGATGCGCACCTCCTCCACCGTGCGGAGGGGATAGCCGTGGACGGACAGGATGTGGTTCACCGCGTCGGCCAGGTCGGTCAGCGTGTCCAGCAGCGTGCCGTCCATATCAAACAGAACTGCTTTGTACTTCATCATGGCATTTCTTTCCTTTTATAAAATAGGGCAGCAGCAGGCTGCCGAGGATGAGCAGGATACCCACCAGCCCCAGGGGCGTAATTTTCTCCCGCAGGAGCACCGCGCCGAAGATGGTGGCAAACGCAGGGCTGAGGGCGCAGAACAGGCCGGCCCGCTGGGCGGTGGTGTGACTCTGGGCCACGGGCTGGAGCGTGTAGCCGAAGCCGGTGCAGACGATGGCCAGGGCCAGGATGATGCCCCACTCCGAGTCGGTTTGGGGCAGGCGGGGCGCTTCGAACAGCAGTGAGCCGACAAGGGCATACGCCCCCAGGAAGCCCACCTGCAAAATGCCCAGCGTGAAGCCGTCGTCCCGGTGGGTGAAGCGGTCGGTGGCGATGATGGCGCAGGCGTACACCAACGCGGCGGTCAGGGCGATGCACTCCCCCGCGCCCAGCCGGAACGTGCCGCCGCCGGAGGTCAGCAGCGCCACGCCTACCAGCGCCACGGCGGCACTGAGGAGCGTCACGGGCCTGGGCGCGGTGCGCCGCAGCGCGCTCTCCAGCAGCGGGACGAACAGGATGGCCATATTCTCCAGCAGGGACACCGTGCCGGAGTCCACCGTTTTCAGGGCGAACATCTCGCAGGACATGACCACGAAGAACAGTCCGCCCAGCAGCGCGCCCCGGCCTACGGTGCGCCGCGAGATATGACGCAGCCGTTTCCAAAACAGCAGCGCCAGCAGCACAAAGGCCAGCAGGAATCGCACCGCCAGCAGATTAAAGGCCGTCATCGTCCCCAGGCCCAGCTTGTTGAACACAAAGGACGTGCTGCGGGCGATGATAACGCAGGCCAGCAGCAGCTCGGCGCGTTTTTCTGACATGGCGAAGCGCCCCCTCTCTTCTGTACGACAGGAGTATACGCCCGTTTCGCCGTAAAATAAAGTCGTTTTTTTCATTAAAAAAACGAAAGACCCGTCTATATTTCCCCGGCATTCTGCCCATATACGGTCGAAACAGGCGTCGGCCAGCGCCGACGCCTGTTTCTTTGGGTCACACACTTATGGACGTGCGGGAACGTTATGCTTTTTTGCTGCCCCGGAAGAAGCTGCCGACGATCTCGATGACCACGAAGACGATGAGGTAATACACCACGTTCATCTTGTGGGAGTAGATGGCGGCAAACACCATGAACAGGGAGCACAGGATGGCCAGCACGGGCATGACCTTGCCGCGGAAGCCGGACAGATCCTTGCGCTTGAGCAGAGCGATGTAGATGGGGATATAGATGGCGTACAGGGTGATGATGGGCAGCTCGGAGGAGTCGAACTTGAAGGGACCGAAGCCCCCCATGATAGTGCCGCCGTAGAAGTACAGCAGCCACAGGGAGCTGACCAGCAGACCGAACACGGCGGAGTTGTTGGCCATGTTGGTGTTGGCGTCCACGTTCTTGAACATAGCCAGCTTGGGGCTGTTGCTCTCGGCCGCCAGGTCGAACATACCACGGGTCACGGCCATGGTCAGGCCGTTGCAGGTGCCCCAGCAGGAGATGACGACGAACACGAAGATGGCGGCGCCGCCCACCTGGCCGAAGATGTTCTGGAAGGCGATCTTGGCGCCGGCCTCGCCGCCGGCCATCATGACCTCGGACTCCACAGCACCGGCCAGGCCGACGTAGTAGATGACGTACACGATGGCGACGATGACCGTACCGATCAGCAGAGCGCGGGGCATATTCTTCTTGGAGTCCTTCAGCTCCGTGCCGATGGAGGTGGCGCAGATCCAGCCCTCAAACGCGAAGGCCAGGGACACGATAGCGCCGAACAGGCCCTCGGTGAAGGGCATCTCGGTGACGACGTTGGAGAAGTTGAAGCTGGTCATGCCGCTGCTCAGGCCCACGATCGTGCCGACGATGGCCATCAGCAGCAGGGGGATCAGCTTGATAACGGTGGTGCAGATGGCAAACTTGCCGGCCAGCTTGGGGGCAAGGGCGTTCATGGTGTAGGTGACGACCATGAACACGCCGGCCAGCATCATGGTGCGGCCGCCGACCACAGCGTCCTCCCAGCCCATCAGCACGCCGAAGTAGCGGGCGGGCAGCCAGCTCAGCACGGACACCAGGGAGGGATAGTAGATGACGGCCATGAACCAGCCCACGTAGTAGCCGTAGGTCTTGCCACAGGAGGCGGCCGCATAGCCCACCAGGCCCTCCACGCCCTCGTGGCTCTGGGCCACGACGCCGAAGGTGCAGGCGCTGATGATCATCACAACGCCCATGATGATGAACGCCAGGATGCCGACAGACAGGTTACCGCCGGTCTTGGTCAGAACGGCCTCGGCCTTGAAGAAGACGCCGGAACCGATGACAGTGCCCACCACCAGAGCGATGGCTACGGGCAGGGTATACCGTTTTTCCATAGTTGAATTCCTTTCTGATTTCTCTCCTCGATGGTCGATCGTTACGAATTTCACGATCGCCGCTATTATTATATCGCGCTGACAAAAATTTCACAAGCAGTTTTTGCGTCGGAACGGTAGAAAAATACCGCCGTTTTTTATGTATTTTTACTAAGTCGCGCTTTACACCGTTACATTTTCGCAGGTTTCGTCATCAGAAAACGGCGCAGGGTCTCCCCCTGCGCCGTTTCGTCTCGCTACTATATTTCCGTCACACGTTGAAGCGGAAGTAGATCATATCGCCGTCCTTGACCACGTACTCCTTGCCCTCGGACCGCAGCAGTCCCTTCTCCTTGGCGGCGGCCACACTGCCGCCGCAGGCCATCATCTCGTCGAAGTTGATGGTCTCCGCCCGGATGAAGCCCCGCTCGATGTCGGAGTGGATCTTGCCGGCGGCCTGGGGCGCCTTCGTGCCCTTCTTGATGGTCCAGGCGCGCACCTCGGGTTCGCCTGCCGTGAGAAAGCTGATGAGCCCGAGCAGGCGGTAGCAGACGGCCACCATGCGGTCAAGGCCGCTCTGCTCAAGGCCAATGTCGGCCAGAAACAGGCTTTTTTCCTGCGGGTCAAGGGAGGAGATCTCCTCTTCCAGTTTTGCGCACACCGGCATCACCTGTGCGTGCTCCTTTTGCGCAAATTCGCTTAAACTGGCGTAAAAGGCGTTGTTTTCAATGCCGGCCTTAAAGTCGTCCTCGCTCATGTTGGCGGCGTAAATCACCGGCTTGTTGGACAAAAGCGGCGAGGAAGCGATGATTTCCCGTTCATCGTCGGTGAACGCAAAGCTGCGGGCGGATTTCCCCTCTTCCAGATGGGCGTAAAGCCGCTCTAAAAATTCCAGTTCCCCGGCATATTTTTTGTCGGCGCGGACAAGCTTCTGGGTTTTGGCAATCCGTCGCTCGAGAATCTCCATATCGGAAAAAATCAGTTCCAAATTGATGGTTTCGATGTCCCTTGCGGCGCCAATGGAACCGTCTACATGGACAACGTCTACATCTTCAAAGCAGCGGACTACATGAACGATTGCATCTACCTCACGGATATTTGCAAGGAA
>ERZ824978.2094-NODE-2094-length-18532-cov-5.706121_pt1 | contig 18532 bp, 22 predicted proteins | sample MGYA00519860_ERZ824978 | MGnify/ENA primary metagenome ERZ824978 (study PRJEB31778, sample SAMEA3449184) | human gut metagenome | biome: human gut; feature: human-associated habitat; material: faeces | place: United Kingdom | collected 2010/2012 ... | reverse complement strand
GCCGCCGGGACGGACGGCGCTACAAGCTGGACGATTACGAGGTCATGATGAAGTATGGCAGCAAGATGGTCATGTGGGGACGCATTCCCGACGCTCTCTCCGGCGCCATGGCGAACCAGATGTACGTGGCGAATTTCGACACCGAAGAAGAAATGATGGCCTTCTATAAAGACATGGCCGCAACCTACGAGGGATAAAAGAGATTAGCAGCCACGGCGGGTTTTCCTGCCGTGGCTGCTATTGAAATTCCTGCGGATATATGGCATAATGAAGCCCGATATTGGAACGAGACTTGATTTGCTGCGAACATGAGGGAGAACCCGACATGAAGAAAATAAAATATATGCTGCTTGTGGGAGTGCTTATTTTTGCACTATGTGCGTGTTCACAAAATAAGCAGTCTGCAATGTATGTAAAGCCAAGTGCTTTTTCGGATGAAACGCTGGAAGCTCTTGATTTGTTTGATGATGAAATTCAATTCTTCGATATATCGTTTGATGAGACTGCGAAATCATATGCAATATCGATTTGGGTCTATCGTGACGGTGAATGGGTTGAAGATGGAACAACGGCTGGAAACATTGACTATTTAACCGGGAGAATAGCTGTGAGACTGACTGAAACAGGCTGTGATTTATATACCATCGATGAAAACGGCCATGTCAGGTATAGCTTTCCGACTGTAGACACGCCATTTGACGAATCCACAGGAGTTGGCGGGACAAGAATTGACCGGGAGGTGCCGATTGTGCTGAATAAAGAAATCCCTCTTTGGGTCAAAATCGGGACAACCGCGAACAGTATGCGTGTCCTGGATATAACGGACGATTTCAGAAATACCGAATGCAATGCGGGAGTCGCCGTTACCCTTACGGTATCTGATGTAGAGGTGGACGTAAAATGAGTACAAAGAAAGCCATCGGCGATTCATTTGCTGCAATATTCATTTTACTTATTTCGCAGCTTATCGCCCAGGGCATTGCAACCGCGTTTGGCCTGATAAAAGTCCCGTCCGGAGTCTGCAATATAATTGCGGGGGCTTTATATGCCGGATTGGCGTATGCTTTCCTGAAAATCTTTGCCGCCAAAATTGTGAAGCTGCCTATGGCGGAGCTGGAGATGCCGGAATTTGCCGTTAAAAAGAGATGGATTCTGACGGCTGTATTATTGCCGTCCCTGGTCAAAGGAATCTATCTTCTGGCGTTCAGCGGTCAATACGTTTCGTCCAATATGAGCGGAACGCAAATTTTCAATACATTAAGCGCGGGCATTGCGTTTACCGGAATTGCGGCTGGATTTGTTGAAGAAATGGTATTCAGAGGTGTTATTCTGAATGTATTAAAGAAAAAGTGGAATATTAAGGCGGCGGTTATTGTCCCCTCGATATTATTTGGTTTTGTGCATATTCTGGGGATGAATTTTTCGGTAGGCAGCTGCCTGCTGGTCGTTCTTGCCGGTACGATGGTCGGCGTTATGTTTTCCTTGATTGCAATCGAAAGCGGCTCCGTCTGGAACAGCGGGATTATACACGCCGTCTGGAATATTGTGATAATCGGCGGAGGACTGGCCATCGGGGAAAAAGCGGATGAATATTCCGTAATGACGTACGTTCTTGACTCTAAATTATTTGCAGTTACGGGCGGCGAATTTGGCGTTGAGGCATCCGCCATTTCACTGGTGGGATACATAATTGTGGCCGGTATGGCGCTTGCTATGATCCGGTCAGAAAAGAAAGCAGATCGGGTGCTTTAATGTGAAACCGAACGCCCCGGGCATCTGCCCGGGGCGTTTTGCGCTTATATCACAGTTTATGAAAAACCGGCTGCCGGTTTTCGAAGGTACAGACGTACCCGAAAATGTCTTTCAGAATGTCACAGGCGCGGAAGGTGTACTGCCCCACCCGGTTGCAGCGGTGGGCGTCGGAGCCGACGGTGACGATCTCGCCGCCCAGCTCCCGGAAGCGCCGGAAAATGTCGGCGGAGGGAAGAAAATCGCCGCAGCGGTCAACGCCGCTGGTATTCATTTCCAGCCCCTTGCCCTTTTCGGCCAGAACCCGGAGAATTTCGTCGATGACCTCTCGGTGGGCAACGTAGGACAGGGGCGCGTGTGTGGGGTGACAGGGGGGCTTGCTGATATAAGTCAGATGTGCCAGTACGTCGAAATCCTCATGAACCTGAACACAGGCCAGCGTTTCCTCCAGATACCGCTGCTCCACCTGATAAACGGTCTTCCCCTGCCAGAACGGCTCAAAATACACGTCAAGCCCGTCCACAAAATGGATGGAGCCGAGGACAAAGTCAAAGGGACGCCGGGCAAGGTCTTTCCGGAACTGCGCCTGATTATCCCGGGTAAGGCCGAACTCCACGCCCCGCCGGATGGTCAGCCCGGGAAGCGAAAGACGGTCGTATTCTGCGTTGTAGTCCTCCGTGCGGAAGGTCAGGTCGCCCATCTGCCCGGTGGGGTCGTAGTCCAGATGGTCGGTGAAGCAGATTTCCTTCAACCCGGCGTCCAGCGCCGCCTGCGCCAAGGCGCGGCCGGTGTCGTGGCCGTCAAAGGAAACCCGGGAATGAATGTGAAAATCAAACATCTCTCTCTTTCTCCTCCCAAAACAGGCGGAATGCCGTGGGCAGCGCCGCCTGCGCGTCGATCTGCTCTGCCGTGAACCATGAAAAGCCGCCGGATGCTTCGGCAACTTCCAGATAAATTCCCCTCATATTCCACTGGATGTGGGTGAAAATGTGCTTTCTCGAAACCTCCCGCAGAATTTCCCGGGGGCGAAGCCCCATCCGCTCCACCTCGGCCAGCGCCTGAGCTGTATCCAGATGCCCGGTCACATTGGGAAACTGCCACAGCCCCGCGAGAAGCCCTTTGCCCGGGCGCTTTTCCAGAGCATATTTCCCGTCGCATTGCAGAATAAACACGGTTCTGTCCTCCTGCCGCCGCTCCCGTTTGGGGGACTTGACAGGGAGGGCTTCCGCGGTGCCATGCTGATATCCGAGACAAATTTTCCGACAAGGGCAGCTGCCGCATTCCGGTTTTCGGTTGGGGCCGCAGACGGTGGCACCCAGCTCCATCAGCGCCTGCGTGAAGTCACCGGCTTCTTTCGGATAGATGGCGGCAAGCCTTTCCCGGACGCTGGCTTTCACGGCGGGCAGATCGATAGGGGAGGGGTCGTCCGTCAGCCGGGAGAAGACCCGCAGCACATTGCCGTCCACAGCCGGGACGGGGAGGTCAAAGGCGATGGAGCAGACAGCGCCCGCAGTATACTCGCCGATCCCGGGCAGCGCCAGAACCGCATCGTATTCCCCGGGAAATTGGCCGTTGTAGCGCTCCTGAATGACCTGCGCGGCCTTTTTCAGATTCCGCACCCGGCTGTAGTAGCCAAGTCCCTCCCACAGCTTGTGCAGAGCGTCGTCATCACAGTTTGCCAGAGCCTCCACGGTGGGCAAAGCGGCGAGGAAGCGGGCGTAGTAGCCCTTGACAGCCTCCACCCGTGTCTGCTGGAGCATGATTTCCGACAGCCAGATATGGTAAGGCTCTTTCGTTTCCCGCCATGGCAGGCAGCGGTGGTTTTCCCGATACCACGGAAGCAGCAGCTCGGGGAGCGTATTCAAATCCAGATTATCCATATCCAGCGTCTCCTTATGGTGGACATTTTACACCAGAAACACCGAAGCTGTCAAGGCGGCGCGGAGGGGAAGATAAAAAAGTTGGAAAAAGCGAAAAAAGCACTTGCATTTTTTTAAGAGATGTGGTACTATATTCAGGCATTTGAGAGAAGTGCGTATGCGCCAGTAGCTCAGTTGGATAGAGTGACTGACTACGAATCAGTAGGTCGGGGGTTCGAGTCCCTTCTGGCGTACCATTTTCAGCCCGGAATCGTCAAGATTCCGGGCGATTTTTTGTTTTTTTACGAACTTTTTTGATTGATGCTTTCTTGAACGGCAGACCGTGTTACGGATTTGTTACGAACCGTGAGATTTGCGGTGCCGATTGATTTTACGGCATCGACCAGATCGTTGGCATGAAGGTGCGTGTATATCTTCGTGGTTTCGCGGTCTACGTGACCTACTATGGCCTCCAGAACGGGAAGTTCCATACCGGATAGAATGGCTCTGGTTATGAAGGTATGTCGGCAGCTATAGGGCGTGACACCGCTCCTGCCAATATTTTCCATCAGTTCCCGCCAATCCCGTTTCGCGAAATTCGGGGCCGTTTTGTTTTGCCCCTCGTATCCGTCAATTAGCAAGGTTCCTCTTTTTTCAATCGCCCTTATGCGCATTTTCTGATAGGCTGCGATGCCGTCAGACCCAATCGGAATTACGCGGTTTTTCCCGGCTTCTGTTTTGCTTCCGCCGATAAAGTGATCCTCCCGGCAGTTGACCAGCGGAACATTGAACAGTTCTCCGGGGCGACATCCGCATGAAATGAGGATCAATGCAATGTCGGCGGCGGGTACACCGGATTTCTTGATGGCGGCTATATCTTGGTCTGAAAATATCTCCCGTGTGCTTTTTTGCTTTGCCACGGTGTTCAGATCCTCCGCAGGATTTGTCAGCGTGATACCTTCCTCCATTGCCCAGCGCCCCAGCTGTCCCAAAAGCACCCGGAGCTTGCTGCATGTGGATTTGCTTTTGCCCTGTATTTCAAGGGCTATAATGGCGGCCTGGTAGTCGCTGCGCAGGATCTTTCGTATTTGCATATCATGGAGCTGTGAACACTGTCTATATGCGATTTGATAGTTATTGTCCATGCTGGCAGATATCTTGCGCTTATGTTCTTCGTGCCAGCGCTCATAAACCTGAGCAAAAGTCATGTTATATTTATCGTTGACGGTTACATCCGTCAGGCGCTCTAGAGCTTTCTGGGCTTCGCTCCGGGTGGCGTAGGTGCCGATGCACACGTCGTTCTTTCGCGCCATCCACGGCTTTGCCCGGTTCCCGGACAGTTTGGAAATGCAGCCGGTGCCGTTTGCCCGTTTTCGGTGCTTCCTCGGTTCCTGTGTCTGACGCTTTCCGCAGGCGGGGCAGAATACAGCGCCGTCCGGCAGTGGAGCCTTGCATTTTCCGCATTGGGACATATTTTTCTTGCCTTTCCGGGGCGAATCTGGTATCATAAGAGCGCAGAATGCCCCTATTGTAATGGGTGGGTGGTTTTCTGTAGCGTCCGTCTCAGGGGTAGGAGCCTGAGACGGACCTCTTTATTATTGCTTGTTCAACGCTAGCGCCATGCCCATTTCTTTTAGAATATTTTGCACGCGGGTCATGCAAGCCTCAACCATGTGCGGCGTGCAAAGTTCTTTTACCGGCTCTATCCAATTATCCGGGACGGAATCAAATTGGAAAATTCCGGAAGCGGAAAGATTTACGGTGAGCGTATCCGCGGCAGAGTGTATTTCGAGCTTACATTCCACCATGACCGTTGCATCGTCCGGGTTAACCGGGGGGCGGCAAGTAAAGGAAAATTCTGTGCTGATATTGATCGGCGTCTGGATGTCGGTCAGCTGCGCTGGGTCAGCGTTAATAGAGATGTCCGAGATGACGAATTGCGTCATGGTAACTTTATAGTCCATGTGCATTTAACGCTCCTTTTACGAAACTGGAATTGATGGCTGGTATCGGCTCTGCGTATCAGCCGGGAACACAGGGGAGCCAGCGGAAACAAGCGTTTCCTGACGGTCTATCATGATGGCAACAATCTCCTGACCGGGGGATAGCTTTTCCTCAATCGCTTCCTGAATAAACTGATTCAATGACTTGCCTTCCGCCTCCGCCTGAATTGCGGCTGAACGATGCAGCGGGGGCGAAATCCGCACATTAAAACTGCCTTTGTATTCTTTATCCGGTTCACGCCCAAATGTTTTGCACATTTCCAGATATCCGTCAATACAATCGTGAAAAGAGACGGTAATTTCATCGATGCTGCTTCCGTGGAAATTCAGCGAATCCTGAATTCCGATCACATGACCAACAAATAAATTATCTTCGGCGCTAAATTCAATTTGTCCGTGGTAACCACGGTATTTCAGTGTGTTTGCCATGGTATTTACCTCCTAAAGTTCTCCGATGCCCTGAAGATACGCTTTTACCATCTTGATCTGGTAGGGATACAATTCCTTCCCGGGATGCGGGCCATCGAATCGCAGAATGCGGCCGGTTTCGGTATGATAATAGCTGATGGCGGAGCCGCGGCCACCCGATCCTTTCTGACAGCCACATTGCCGCATAAGCGCGTCCAAATCATCCGTAGTGAAGTTCTTCGGTACTCTGGAACGGGTTAATTTTTCCAAAAGTTTCTCTTTCTTTGGCAACGGAACTGACCTCCTAATTGTGCAACTAAAAAATAGTTGCAAACCTATTGTAAATTACGAAAAATCATTTGTCAACTATTTCACAGAAATGTATTTACGAAAAATCAACGCCCCGGCAGTCATGCCAGTAGAAGAATGCTTTCATGACATCAGGCTCCGGGAGGTCGAAGTATTCGGCAAGCTCCCAAGGCTCGGTGTAGCCGCTTGCAAAGGCCTCTCTGAAATCCTCCACTGTCAGAAACGTCTCGGCAGACCAGCGGTTTGCCCGGTACTCGCTGCGCTCTACCGTCTCGAAGGGGCTTTCCACCCTGTGCAGCGCTCCGGTGGCGACGTGACCCAGCTCGTGGTAGCATACGCCCCTGAGAAGCTGGGTGGAACGTATCTGCGTAAAGTCCAGAAAGATAGCGTAGAGACCCCCGTCCCGCATGGTGATGCCTTTGCTGGGGGCATTGTCGAATGGCAGTACCGTTATTTTGTTTTCTTTGCAGTAGGAATAAAAATCTGATAGTTCAAACACTGCAGTTACTCCTGTTTACCTTGCCTTTCCCTGAAGAGTCTGGCCATAGCCCGCAAGGTCTCCTTGTTTTCTTCTGTAAGCTGTTTGTAGTCACCGTAAAAGGCGACGTCCACTTCATCCAGAATATCGCTGTTTTCAGAGCGCTCACCGTCTTCGGTGGGCGCTTTTTTTGGTTCTTCATAGCTGTTTATTTCTTCCAGAATTCTCTTATTGTCTAAGTAAAATTGAGGATCATTTACATTTCCAACGAGATAATCAATCGTAACGTTGAAAAAGCGGGCGAGCAGAATCAATATTTCAGAGCTTGGCTCCCGAAGACCTTTCTCATAATTAACATATGTGGTATACGGCATACGAAGGCGCTTAGCAGCTTCGCGCATACTGATTCCCATTTGCTCGCGAAGTTCATGAATTCTGTTCATACATATCACCATCCACGAACAGTATTACACAAAACGGGTAAAAAATCAAGAGAAAAACTCAAATTGGGTAAAATTAACAAAAAGAATATATACATATTGGGTATTTTTTAGTATTGACATTTACTCATTTTGGGTATAGAATCCGGAATGTACTCAATTCGGGTAATAAAGAGGAGGTGAACTTATGAAATACCCCAATATAGAAGCAGAAAGAGCGCGTAACGGAATGAGTTTCGAAAATCTTGCAGCCGCTTTAGGAGTATCCCGAAAAACGCTGTATAACTGGTGTGCCACTGGAAACATCCCCCAGTCTGCGTTCTATCAGTGCAGATCTGTACACACCAGGCCATATGCTTGTGAGTTCCTGCACAGCAAAGCCTTCTGACAACAGCGCATACCCGATGCAGGTAGTGTTTTCTCTGCCTACGCCCAAACTTTGGACTGCTGAAACACCATATCTTTATACACTTGTGCTGCGAACGCCAGATGAGGTAATCTGCGATCGCATCGGCATTCGTGAGATTTCCGTTGTTGATCGTGTCGTCCGGCTGAATGGTCAATCGATTAAATTCCGTGGTGTCAATCGCCATGAGTCCGATCCACTCACCGGCTTTGCAATCAGTGTTTCGCAAATGAAAAAAGATCTGCTGATGATGAAGGCGCACAATATTAACGCAATTCGCACCAGTCATTATCCGGATCACCCTATTTTCTATCAACTTTGCGATGAGTATGGTTTTTATGTCATTGATGAAGCTGACAACGAAAGCCATGGCCCTGCCTGCTTTTTCTATCAAGAAACAAAATGGGATTACATCAGTAAGCGCTGGAACGAATGGATTGCCGATAATCCTGCATTCCTACAAGCAACGCTCGACTGCACACAGCGTTTAGTCGTTCGCGATAAGAACCGTCCGTGTGTTCTGATCTGGTCAATGGGCAACGAATCTGCCTATGGCTGTGGATTTGAAGAGTCTTTGAAATGGACAAAAACATACGATCCGGCACGGTTGACCCATTATGAAAGCGCTTGTTATCACAGCGATGCACGGAAGTTCGATTTTTCAAATCTGGATCTCTATAGCAGTATGTATTTGACGCGGGAGAAAATCCAAGAATATCTTGCATCGGAACCTGACAAGCCCCTTCTGCTCTGTGAATACTGCCATGCGATGGGAAACGGCCCTGGTGATTTGGAAGACTACTTTAAACTCTTCGCTTCCAGCGATCTCCTCTGCGGTGGTTTTGTTTGGGAATGGTGCGATCATGCAATCTATAAGGGCCAGGCTGACAATGGGAAGGCCATGTATTACTATGGTGGTGATCATGGCGAGTATCTGCATGATGGTAACTTCTGCATGGACGGTCTGGTTTATCCTGACAGGCGCCCGCACACAGGCCTTTTAGAATACAAAAACGTGCATCGTCCTGCGCGCGTCGTCGCTTTCTCACAAGCCACCGGCCAAATCACATTGCGAAACGAGTTGGATTTCACCATTTTGGGTGAATATCTTAGCGTTCAATATCAGATCACCTGTGATGGACAGATTATCTCCAATGGCCGCATCTCGGAACTCCCTGCTATTTTGCCGCACCAGACAGGTATTCTTTCCATCCCAATTCATATCCCGTCAAAGGGACGCTGCTTTCTGAAGCTTTGCTATCTAACTGCATATGCCTCCGCAACAGTTCCTGCTGGGTATTTCCTCGGATTTGACGAAATTCCACTCGTCAATGCAGACCCGCGACATCAGCTATCAGTAGCGGTGCCTGCTTATCCGGAACCTTTAACGGTTTCAGAAAGCAGTCGCTATCTGACCGTTTCCGGCAACAGCTTTACCTATACGCTGGATCGCTCGACTGGTCTATGGTCTTCACTGCTATTGCAGAGGAGAGAATTTTTGACGCAGCCGATGGAGCTCAATATCTGGCGAGCACCAACAGATAATGATCGTAACATTAAAGCAACATGGTATCGAGCGCAGTTGAATCGAGCCTATGCCCGTGCCTATGCCATTACCTGCGAAGAGGCTGCTGATCACGTCCGAATCGTCTGCGAAATGGGGATCGTCGCCGCTTCCGTACAACGGATCGCTAGCGTTCAGTTGTCATGGACAGTATTTGAAACTGGCATAATCATGGCAGACCTTCACGTCGTACAGAACCCTGATTTTCCCTCATTGCCGCGTTTTGGGTTCCGTATGTTTTTACCCAAGGAGATGCGGCGCGTTTCGTACTTCGGCATGGGACCGATGGAGAGCTATGTGGATAAGCATCGTGCGGCAAGCCACGCATTATACGAATGCTCTGTGAGCGCACTGCATGAAGATTATCTGCGTCCGCAGGAAAACGGTAGTCACTGGGATTGCAGCTTTGTTGAAATTTCCAATGGAGCAAATGCTCTCACGGTTTCTGCGGATAAACCGTTTTCATTCAACGTATCACAATATACACAGGAGGAGTTGACAGAAAAAACGCACAACTTTGAACTTATGCCCTGCGATGGCACCGTATTGTGCATCGACTATGCCCAAGCTGACATTGGATCAAATAGCTGCGGTCCAGCATTATTATCACAATATCAGGTACCAAAGCAACCGTTCGATTTCAGTGTCACGTTTACACCCCACGCCTGACATAAAAACTGCCGGAGCAGCACAATCTGTGATATGCTCCCTCTATGAGAGACAGTGAAATAAAACACTGTCATCATGGAGGGAGCATTTGTATGTCCAGGAAACAGAAAAAGAGTGCGGAAGAAAAAGTAAAGATCATCAGGCAATTGCTTCAACTAATCCCGTTCAGTGCATATGCGGCTTCATCATCAGAAATCAAAAGGCAAATCGATGCACTTAAAGAACAAAAAAGGAAATAGAAGGTCAGATAGAAGATGTAAAGGAACAGTATCAGCAGAACGAAAACGAGATCGCCAATATCATTGCCAGAAAGAATGTTATTGATCAGGAAATAAACCTGCTGGCTGCTCAGATTAGAAATATCGATGAACAGATCATCCGGGGTCTGGCCACCGCCGGTATCATCGACAATCTCACCAAGCAGAATGCCTCCATCTCCGGGCAGAATGCGGCTGCCAGGCAAAAATCGGCACCGCCTGTTCCATGGCTGCTGCCGCCCTGCAGAGCTGTACCAGCAGAATCTGGACCAGGTGGAGTATACCGCTGAAGTAGCCATGGAGCACCATCTGGGCCTCACCTGCGACCCCATCTGCGGTCTGGTGCAGATTCCCTGCATCGAGCGCAATGCCGTCGCCGCTGTCCGGGCCATGAACGCATGCAACCTGAGCTATTTCCTCACCGGCTCCCGGAACATCAGCTACGATATGGTCTGCCGGGCCATGAAGGAAACCAGCGAAGGCGGCCTGGCAAAAATCTACAACCGCAAGAGAGTCAAAAAAATCTGAAACCAACCCGGTAGCGTATCGTTTGGATTTGCTACCGGGTTGAATTTTTATTCCTTATTTATGGAGCTGCAAAGTCAATACACTGCCAGCATCCTCTAATACTATTTCTTGATTAAATTCTTTAATCAAGAAGACAATAGCGAAAGGCGATGTTTTTTTCATAAATCGAGTCTGTTTTATGAAAAATCAGTATTAGCGGTATCGCGTTCTTTATCAAATGGAAAAAGTCCAGCTTGGCTGGACTTTTTCCACAATCAGAAGAAGTGCAGAATCGTACCGTAAAATCAGATCCAAATGATTACATCATGGTATCACATATCCACCATAAAAGTAGTCCAGACGGAGAAGCTTCCAGATTCCTTCCTCTTTGCGGAACTTAACCTCGTAGCGAGCACAGGCCAATTCCTGATCAATATTATCCGCCGCAAGCGGGATGAATCTGGGACCATGCCCGGCAGTGCGGTAAAATACAGCATTTGCCACATCACCCTGAATATGAACAGTAGCTGTTTTGACCGGATGAAGCCAGTGCCTGGAGGGCTGCCTGTGCAGTTTCAGCGTTTGCATAAAACTACGCTTGTCCATAGTGGAAAACGGTGCCATATTGGAAAGGAAATCCGGCGACAGAATACAATCCAGATTGGCAAAGCAAAGCGTGTCTATGCCATAGGCATAGCATGCAAAAGCTTCCTCAATCAACTCTTCATCTGTAAGTTCCGCCTGTGAAACAGGTACACTGCGCCACGGATTATCCAGTTCTCCGCAAATTACCGGCAAATGGATTCCTTCATACCAACCGGATTCCGGTTTCCCCAAGTACCAATTATTCAGGAATCTGGTATCACTGCCGCAGCAATCCGTCAAATCAAACCGAATCTGACAAATCTTCCACCCTTCGGAGGTCTTTCGGAACTCATTGCAGAAAAGCCCTGTAAAGGTAAAGCTCTCATAGGTCTGTTTGGTTGTACCCGCATCAGCAACAATTGCGCAGGACTGCGCTGCAAAATCACCATCTATTCTGGCTGCAAAGTTGTAGGTTCGAATAATGAGGGTATCTGTTTTGGGAGTGCACTCCACAATTTGCCTCATGCCGGGGATTCCGTGACAGCCACCATGGGGATCATCCTTCACAATGCTCATAAAGCATCTTACATCGGAGGTAAAGCAACCATCCATCAATTCCGGATTTCTTGCTTCCCACCCACGTATCATCTGTAAAAAAGTCTGTTTGATCTCAATATAATCCTGCTTACTCATAAACAGCCTCCAGTTCAAATCTGAATCGCAAGATGCGCTGCCTCGTAAATTGCATGACGAGCATCCCGTGCCCGCCTGGCATCGCCCACAACATATACCTCAGGAACACAATCAGCTGCAGTCTGGCTGAGCTCATCCAGATTTCTACTGCCCAATGCCAGAATTACTTTATCAAAGTCCCGTATTTCCAGAGTTTGGTCACCGCAAACCGCTTCCACTCCATCTGAATGAATTTGAGTGACTTTTGTTCCAGGAAATAGCCGAATATTACGGTGTTTCATGGAATCCAGCAATGCACTTCTGGGAATTGGCGCGCCTTCCTTTGCAAATTCCGGCTGCATCTCTACCACAGACACCTGATTGTCATACAGTGTCAAAAATTCGGCAAGTTCACAACCGACCAGTCCGCCGCCCAAAATTAACACATTACTGTGAACCACCGGATTTTCACCAGACAAAACATCATTCGCCTTAATGAGCGAAGGATCCTCTATCCCGGGGATAGGGGGCAGCAACGGCTTGGAGCCGGTAGCTACAATCAGCACATCAAACTTTCTTTCACGCAGTACCTCTGGAGTCATTTCCGCATTCAAATGGTAGTTCACTCCGTACCGCTTACCCAGGGACGCATAGGAATGAATCACGCGGGCAAAATCGTGTTTGCGCGGCGGAACCGCCGCCAGCCGGAAGGCGCCTCCCAGTACAGATTTCTTTTCATAGACGTGTACTTCATGGCCCCTTTTTGCCAAAACCCAGGCAGCCATCAAGCCTGCCGGTCCGCCGCCTGCTATAGCAATACATTTTTGCTGTTTTGCGGGCTCAATTTTCCAGCTAAGCTCCTTTCCGCTGAAAGGATTCAGCATACAGGATATTCCGGTATCCGTTTCGTCATAACCTGGTGTAAAGAAGCAGCGCTGCAAGCAACCAACACAGGGTATTATTTCCTGCGCACAGCCATCGCGGGTCTTGTTTGGGAAATTGGGGTCACATATAGATTGCCGTCCCAGGGAAACCATATCCAGCAGTCCCATTTGCACATACAAATCCGCCAAAGCAGGCTCATTTATGCGTCCAACACCGATAACAGGAACACTGACATTCTGCTTAATTTTCGCGATATTTTCAATATTAAAGCCCGGACGGTACGTATAGGGAGTCACCACATTCCCTCCAGCGCCGCCGGTGGAAACATGAATACAGTCAACCCCCGCTTGTTCGGCAAGTTTTGCGTATATCAGTGAATCATGAGGAATTGCACCGCCATCCAGGAAATTATCCGTGCTGAAACGGAAGGAAATCGGATAGGATGCACCGCACCGTTCTCGGATACCTGCAATAATCAAACGGATCATCCGAAAACGGTTCTCATAAGAACCTCCAAATTCATCAGAGCGCTTATTGAAATAGGTCGAAAGGAATTGGCAAAGCAAGTATCCATGCGCCGCATGAATTTCCACACCGTCAAAGCCTGCTTTTTGGGCCCGTTCTGCTGCATCTACAAACCGCCCTGCCAAGGCATAAACCTCCGCATTGCTCAGTTCACGAGGTGGGTCCATGGAAGACAGTGACATAATTGCAGACGGACCAACCGGTTGGGTGTGGATATCACTGCACACGGCCAGTATTCCCTGGTGGTGCAGCTGTGCGAAAATTCTGCCCTCTTTACTATGAATCGCCTCAGTTAATCTTGCGAGACTCGGAATAAAGCGGTCATTCCAAATGCCGATCTCTGTATCACATCCCAGGCCAGTCTCATCCACACACAGAAACTCTGTAATCAGCAATCCAAAGCCACCCTGTGCGCGGGCCGCATAGTATGCAATTGCTTCATCAGAAAAACAATGATCTGTCACATTGGATGCAGAGAGCATCGGAGGCATTACAAAACGGTTTTTAATTGTAAGACTTCCTATTTGAATCGGCTGAAACAAGGAAACGTATTCCCCTGTTGTACTGACTTGTTTCATTGTTCTGCCTGTCCTTTCTGTTCAAAATTCAGATGGTAAACCCGGAATGTTCTATTACATCCTTATACCAATAAGCACTTTGCTTGGGAATTCTCTTGTTTGTCGCATAATCCATATAAACAATTCCGAAGCGGGGAATATATCCCAATGCCCACTCAAAATTATCCATGAACGACCATACAAAGTAGCCCTTACAATTCGCTCCCATTTCGTTTGCCTGCGAGATGGCACGCAAATGACGCTTGATGTAATCAATTCTGCCGTCATCTACAATCCGGCCTTCCATATTAACGAAGTCCTGGATTGCCGTTCCGTTTTCGGTAATCAGAATTTTTCCCACATCATATTCGCGACTCATACGAATCAGCAAATCCCGGAAGTCATCCGGTGTAATACGCCACCCAACCGCTGTTTTGGGTTCATCCATGGGATTTTGGATCTTCGCTTCTATCGGCCAAGCCTGCGGATCGGCATGGATCATATCCGCGAAATAGTAATTAATCCCCAGAAAATCCAGTTTCTGGCTCATAAGTTCCAGGTCTTCTCCGGTAATTTGGGGAAGTACGATACCTTTGCTCTGATACCAGTCAAGCATATCCTGAGGATACGTTCCTTTGTAGATCGGATCCATAAACCATCGGATTGCATAACCGTCATAACGCATTGCTGCTGCCACATCTTCCGGGCTGTCCGTTGCCGGAACCAGAGGATTGATACTCTGTGCAATTCCGATTTCACCCGGAATTCCCATCTCGCGGAAAAGCTTCACGGCTTTACCATGGGCAACATACAGATTATAGCTGACCTGTAATGCAGTTGAAAAGTCTCTCAGTCCGGGAGCGTGCACACCTGTAAAATTGCCATATGTAGCAACAATGTAGGGCTCATTTAATGTAATCCATTTGGTTACCCTGCCCTTAAATGCGTGAAACACCACCTCAGCATAGCGGGCAAAGCAGTCTGCCGTATAACGGTTTGCCCATCCGCCCTTGTTCTGCAGATTCTGAGGCAAATCCCAGTGATACAGGGTGACATACGGCTCAATTCCGTACTTAAGGAGCTCATCAATCAGGTCGGAATAAAACTGCAGACCTGCCTGGTTAACTACACCTTCGCCGTCCGGAATGATTCTTGCCCAGGCAATTGAGAAGCGATAGGCTTTGATGCCAAGAGTATGCATCAAAGCAACATCCTCCCGAAACAGGTGGTAGTGATCACAGGTCACATCCGCATTGGTTCCATCCTCAACATTTCCAGGAATATGGGTAAACCGGTCCCAAATTGTTTCGCCTCGGTTTCCTTCCGCCACTGCGCCTTCAATCTGATAAGATGCTGTCGCAGTGCCCCAGACAAAATCCGAATCAAATGTATATCTGTCCATATTCACCTCTTAATAAGGAACTGTTACTTTCTATCAGTAAGACATCTCCAGAATATTGCGTACATCCTGCTGGTCAATAATGCAATACGAGCCAAGATTGCCGAAGCGAACAGCTGCCTGTGCAATTTCATCGAAATGGGTATTCTCAATCCCAACCTCACGGAACGTACTGGGAGCCCCAATCTGCTTGACAAATTCGCGGACCAAACGGATTCCCTCCATCGCCACTTCTTCCGCAGTCTTGCCTCTGGGATCAACATTCCAAACGTTTACCGCAAAATTGCTAAAACGTTCCGGCTTTCTGCGCGCAGCGTATTCCATCCAATTGGGGAACAGGATGGATAAACCTGCACCATGGGCAATATCAAACCACGCACTGATTTCATGTTCAATGGCATGTCCTGTGGAATCCGCGACCATACCGGGATCTGTAATTCCCATCAGAGTGACACATGCGCTCCACATCAGGTTCGCACGTGCTGCATAGTTGCACGGATCTTCCTTTACAATAAGGGCGCTTTCAAATACAGTTTTCATAACCGCTTCGCAGAAACGGCTCTGAAGCTGAACATTTTCCGTGGGGGTACAGTCCTGCTCAAACAGGTGACAGAAAATATCAAAAGCACCGTAGGCAGTATACTTTGGAGGGATGGTATAGGTGTACTGGGGGTCCATAACCGAGAATCGGGGCAAAATAGGATCCCGACGAAAAACATACAATTTTTCCTTTGTTTCTGCATTGGTAACTACAGCAGTAGCGTTCATCTCGGAGCCGGAAGCAGCCATTGTGCTGATGACACCCAGCGGTATTGCATCCGTGATCGGCAGCCGGTCCGGGGTCTGCTCTGTCTTAAAATAGTCCCATACATCCCGGTCGGTCCTGGAGCCAAAAGCAATTGTCTTGGCAGTATCGATCACGCTTCCGCCGCCGATTGCCAAAATGAAGTCCACTTGATTTTGCTTGCAAAACGCAATGCCCTCATAGATTTTGTCCAGTCGGGGATTGGAGTGAACGCCATCGATATAGTTCAATGTAAATCCATTTTCAAGCAGAAGCTTCTGCGCATCCAGATATACCGGAAGCTTTTTGATATTGTCATCGGCAACCATCAAAAGATTTTTGCCGAATTTTTCGATTTCAGGAATTACATTGGCTAAGGTGTCTTTTCCGAAAAAAATCTTGCATTGATTATGAAAAACAAAATTATTCATAGCTGAACTCCTTTAGTCTGCTTGTAGTGAGGCTTTTCTTCGTTTACGCTGTAACAATTCGTCCGCAATTAATTGCCGGTTATTGACAGCGATCAGGGCAATCACCATCAGAGAAATAAATACACGCTGGTAAGAAGTGTTGAAACCAATTACCAGAATCGCGAATTTAATCATCTGTAAAAATACGCTTCCAATCTTGCTCTTTACCCATTCAGCAGACCATTCATTCATCTTCTCCTGATAGAATGCTTCGCTTACTTCGGGATTCTCTGCCTTGACCAGAGCTTTCACTTCCTCAGCGGACCACAGATGGAAATCGGGATTGGTAACGTATTTGTTCAGCTCGGTAATATCCTCTGCACAGGTGTACAGCAGGCTGGGCTGGGTTAAATACACGGGGGTTTCGCTGACAGGATTGCCGGTGACCTCATTGTACAGCATCATCAGAGCATACATATTGAGGGGATAAATACCGGTGGTGCAGCACAGCAGAGTTCCGTCCTCAAACATGGGCAGAGGATCAGAGGGCAGGTCAGACATTGCCAGCTTGATATTGCCTGCACCGACAACGGCCTTAATCCGGTTATATGCAGCTTCAGCAGCGCCATCAGCACCGCAGGTCATAATCAGGCAGTCCATATCGGGATAGGTGGTAATCAGGTTTTCTGCACAATATCACACAGCAGACTGTATTTTCTGCTTTCAACAAACAGCTTAACCAGCTTTTCGACACCCACTATATCCCCCCGTCGAATATAGGCAAATCCATCCAGTTCCTCCGCATAGGTATGATGATGGCTTCCATCCTCATGCTGTGCGGATATCAGCTGCATAACATCCTTTTCCAGATTGTTATTTTCTCTTGCCATGTTTCATTCTCCTTTTTCGCAGACAGAAAGCATCCTTGCCTCTCAGATAGACAACGGTAAACACTACCGCCGTCAATATCCAGCTCAACGGATAGAGCACCAGCAGCATCTCCACAGTGTGGAACCGTGCAACCACCGTAAACAGCCAGACTACCCGGAACAGGCAGATGCACACACCGGTAATCACTGTAGGCAGCAGGGAATTTCCAGTGCCCCGCATGGCACCGCCGAAAATCTCCATGGGTGAGAGAATTGCGTTAAAGGGCACCGTCCACAGCATAATATAGGCACCAATGCGAAGCATCTGCGGATCTGCGGTAAAGAAGCCCAGAATCTGCCGCCGCAGGAGAACAATCACTGCCGTCAGGGTTCCAATCATTGTCACGCACATACCCAGGCAGATCCAGGTACCCTTGCGGATACGGTCATACTTCTGGGCACCGAAATTCTGGCCCACAAATGTGGTAATGGACACACCGAACGCGCCGGAAACCATCCACGACAGTCCATCCGCCTTGCCATAGGCGGTGAATGCCGCCACCATGGCAGAGCCAAAAGAATTCACACCAGACTGAATCAGCAAATTGGCAAGGTCAAAGGTGACAAACTGCAGTCCAGCGGGGACACCGATGACGAGAATGCGGCGAATCAGATAGCTTTCCAGCCGGATGGCGGAAAAATGCAGAGCGATGTCTTTCGGAAGCCGCAGCAGCACCGCCAGCACCAGCACCGCACTGACCACCTGTGAAAACACAGTTACCAGAGCAGCACCCATAACTCCCATGGGAATCACCACAACATTTGTTTACCACCCTGTCAGTCATCTGCAGTGCCGTCGGACTGGGCGGCGAATTTTGTCCGGTAGGGACTGCTGGAATCCATGTTCAGAACGAAGCTGCGGTAGGTCAGCCGGTCAATCATGGCGGCTACCATGGTCTGGTTCTCAAACATGGTCAGCCATTCCGAGAACGCAAGATTCGTGGACACGATAATGCTCTTGCGCTCGCTCCGGTCGGCAATGACCTTAAACAGCAGCTCCGACTGGTGCCGGTTTCCCCTCTGGAAGCTGTGCCAGAATTTCTGCCAGAACATCCCCGGTCACAACGACGGGGACCCCCAGCACTTCAAAGATGTGGTCATCCTGGAAGTACCGGTCCTCCACGGCGATTTGGGACA
>ERZ824978.2093-NODE-2093-length-18539-cov-3.437676_pt1 | contig 18539 bp, 16 predicted proteins | sample MGYA00519860_ERZ824978 | MGnify/ENA primary metagenome ERZ824978 (study PRJEB31778, sample SAMEA3449184) | human gut metagenome | biome: human gut; feature: human-associated habitat; material: faeces | place: United Kingdom | collected 2010/2012 ... | reverse complement strand
CACCCTCATACTCCGAAAAAAGCGATCTCATTTCTTCGGTCGACTTGTAATAGAATTCGTCGGTTTCAAATCCGATAGGTCTTCCGTCGGTTATGCGCGAGTTCGTCTGTATGCAGAGAAGCACCGATTGGACTTCGGCATCGCTTTTTCTGATATAGTGTACGTCATTTGTGGCAACCATCGGAATCCCGGTCTCATGTGAAAGGCTCAAAATTCCGTTGTTGACCGTTTTTTGATCTGTGATCCCGTGATCCTGCAATTCAAGATAGAAGTTGCCTTTTCCGAATATCCGTTCAAGCTTTATTGCATGCTCGCGCGCCGAATCAAAATCTCCGAGAATGATTTTCTGCGGAATATATCCCGCGAGGCATGCCGAAAGCGCGCACAAACCGTCGCTGTGCGCGCTGAGAAGTTCAAGATCTATTCTCGGCTTTGAATAGAATCCCTCCGTAAATGCTTTTGAAACCATGTAGATGAGGTTTCGGTATCCGGTTTCGTTTTTGACGAGAAGGACAAGGTGGTAGCTCCTTGAGTCGAGTTCGTGGTCACGGTCGGACATAGAACGCGGCGCGACGTAGACCTCGCATCCGATTATGGGCTTTATGCCTTCTTTTTTGCATGCGCGGTAAAAATCGACCACTCCGTACATCACACCGTGATCGGTAATCGCGCACGAACGCGCGCCCTGCTCCTTCAGCCGCTTCATCAGCTGCTTAATCCGGCAGGCGCCGTCCAGCAGGGAATACTCCGTATGTAAATGCAGATGGGCAAACATCAAATTTATCCTTTCTGGTTAAACGCATTTCCAAACTTAAAAGAATCAATCGCACTTCCATACCCACGGGAGCGTTCGAGAGTGCCAAAGCCCTCTCGAACTTCCAATCGAGCCCGGCGGCGTGTGCGCCGGAGAGGTTGCCTGCCCAAAGGCAAGCAAGTCGCTTCGCTGCCGGCAAGACAAAATCAAAGATTTTAACGCGACGCCTGACGGGGGAAGCTTGCTCCCCCGTCCCCATCTCATCTCAGCGTCGTCGCATTCCGCACGATCGCGTTGATTTCCTCCGTCAGCGTGTCCGCCGGCGTGCCCGTGCGGAGCTTTTCGGAAATTTCGTAAATCCTGTTTACGTCCTCCGTCTCCGACGTAACCGCCACCGTCTGAATCGACGGATCCGCCTTCATGACCTCGCTTGCGACCATCTCGCGAATGCGCTCCGTCACGTCGCCCTGATACGCGTTCGTGAATTTCACGCCTACCAGCGCCGTCGTTCCCGCAACCACGATTCGGCAATCCGACACCTCGGAAATGCGGTTGACATTGCCCTCGATCGTGCCCGATCCGGTTACCCAGTCGAATGCGACGGGCGGCTGCGTAATTGCTGCGGTCGTTTCCGGCGCAAAATTGCCGTTCGTCGCCTGCGGCGCGGCGGTATCGTTGTTCATGCAGCCGGCGACCAGCGCGCAAACGCAAAGCGCCATCAATACGGAAAGAGCGATCTTCAAAGTTTTCATGTTATCAACCTCCTTGCGAACCTATTTTCGCCATCGGAGGCATGATTTATGCAATCGCTTCAGTCCTTTTCGCGGTAAAAGCAACACCCGCCGATGAATTCGCGCAGGATTGAATTCACCGGAATCTCGTCCTCAACGTCCGCGACCAGAATATAATTCAGGAATTTGATCAGCCGGTTCGCAAGCGTGTAATACGGGCTTTCCGGCTGCACCGCGCATAGCAGCGGATACGCGTACTTTTTCATAATCGGCAGTTCGTATACCAGCGACGAATTGAACATCGCGTCCGCGTTTTCCTGATACGGGAAGATGTATTTCTCCTCGCCGCGCCGCACCGACGCCCACAGCGCCATCGTTTCCTCCGGCAGCGTGCCGCGGAACTGGTAATCGCGCACGATGCGCCTGAGCAGCCGCGCATCCGTCGTGCGAATGCGGTTATGGTCGTCCAGATTCAGCATGGTCAGGGCGCTGATATAGATTTTGAATTTGTCCTTTTTATCGACCGTCGCAGTCAGCGCGTCGTTCAGCCCATGGATACCCTCGATGATGATCGGCTGACCGGGCTCGACGCGCATTTCGTGCGTTTCCGCCTTGCGCGTTCCGGTCACGAAATCGAATTCCGGCATCCCGACGGTCTCGCCCGCGAGCAGCATCGGCAAATGCTTTCCGAGCAGCTCGACGTCCAGCGTATCCAGCTTTTCGAGATCGACTGAGCCGTCCGGCTCGATCGGCAGCGTATCGCGGTTCAGATAATAATCGTCCAGCGAAAGCTTGACGGGTCTGAATCCGTGCACGCGCAGCGCGATCGCCATTCGATGCGCGAATGTGGTTTTTCCGGAAGACGATGGTCCGGCGATCAGCATCACGCGCGCGCCGCTTTCGATGAATTTTTCGGCGATTTCCTCGATTCTGCGCTCCTGAAGCGCTTCGTTGACGCGGATAAATTCGCGAAAGCGGTGGCTTCGAATCATTTCATTCAAATCGGCAGCATTTTGGCAATTCAAAATCTCCTGCCAGCGCGCGGATTCGGAGAACGTATGCGCGAGCTTCGGCATATCGCGGAACGCGGCGGGCTGGTCGGGATTCTGAACGTCGGGCATCATGAGCACGACGCCGTTTTCGTCGTAGGCGGTCAAATCGAACACGCGGACATAACCGGACGACGGAACCATCACGCCGTAAAAATAGTCCTGGAAGCCGTCGATTTCATACAGCGTAAAGTAATCGAATTTGCGATATTGGAGCGTTCTAAGCCGGTCGAGCTGCTCGGTCTTTTCGAAATACTGTTTTGCCTCGTTTGTCGAGACCAGGGTTTTGCGAAACGGCAGATTTGCGTCCGCCATTTCACGCATTTGTTTTCGGATATGCCGGATGCTTTCATCGTTTACGGGCATATTTTCGAGCCGGATAAACAGACCCTGACCGAACGAATGCTCGATTCTGGCGTGCGCGCCGGGATAGGCTCTGCGCACGGCGGTCAGGAACAGCAGCTGGAGCGAGCGCTCGTAGATGCGCCTGCCCTCCTCGTTTTTATACGTTAGAACGTGGGCATAGGCGTACTCCTCCGCGGTTTCCGCGAGCGAAAACGTACGTCCGCGGACGCTGATGCCGAGCGCGCCTCTGCCCTCATCCGGCAATCTTTGAAGCAGGCGTTCCCATTTTTCGCCCTTTTCGCAGCTCATTTCGATATCGTTGATTTTCAGATACACGCGCTCGTCCCTCCCATGCGCTTTTGAATATTCCCCTTTATTATACCACGCCCTCCCCATTTTTACAAGCGGGCGGCGTGCCGCCGCGGGCGATTGCTGCCGCGGCGATCACATCGATTTTGCATCGGGAAGCGACGCAAAATCTTTCTTGGTTCGGAATGAGATCTTCGTTCCCATCTTACCGCAAATTGCATCGATTAGCGACGCAATTTGCTTAGTTCTTGCGTTGGAGGGAGCGAGAATCCGTGCTGCGATTCAGCATACCGTTTTAGAACTGAAAAGCGGGCGGCGCGCCGCCGCTGGCGATTGCTGCCGCGGCGATCACATCGATTTTGCGTCGAGAAGCGACGCAAAATCTTTCTTGGTTCGGATTAGAGTTTTGTTCCCATCTTACCGCAAATTGAGTCGGGAAGCGACTCAATTTGCTTTATTTTCGCGTGGGGTTTTCCGAGGATTGCTTTGTTTCTGCTTTATCTTGGCTTATTTATAAAAAGGGCCCCGTTTTGCGGGGCTCTGATTGGATCAATAGTTTTCGGCGTGGATTTCGAAATAGCTTTGCGGATGATTGCAGGCGGGACAGACTTCAGGCGCTTTAGTGCCGACGACGATATGTCCGCAATTTCGGCATTCCCAGACCTTGACCTCGCTCTTTTCAAACACCTGCGCGGTTTCGACATTCTTCAAAAGCGCGCGGTAGCGCTCCTCGTGGTGTTTTTCGATTGCGGCGACGAGGCGGAAACGATGCGCGAGCTCCGGAAAGCCCTCCTCCTCGGCGGTTTTCGCAAAGCCTTCATACATATCCGTCCATTCGTAATTCTCGCCTTCGGCGGCGCTTTCGAGGTTTTCGGCGGTATCGCCGATGCCCTGAAGCTCCTTAAACCAGAGCTTGGCATGTTCCTTTTCGTTTTCTGCGGTTTTCAGAAACAGTGCGGCGATCTGTTCAAAGCCCTGCTTTTTTGCGGTGGACGCGAAAAAAGTATACTTATTGCGCGCTTCGGATTCGCCGGCGAATGCTGCCAGCAGGTTCTTTTCCGTCTGAGTGCCCGAATACTTGGTCTGTTTCATATGCTCTCCTCCATTTTGCCTGCAATGGGCAGAAAAGCCCCGCACCATTCATTGATGCGGAGCTTCTTTTGAACTTTAATTAGCCCAGAATCTTGGTAACGACGCCGGAACCAACCGTGCGGCCGCCTTCGCGGATAGCGAAACGCAGACCTTCTTCGCACGCGATGGGGGTGATCAGCGTGATTTCCATGTCGATGTTGTCGCCGGGCATAACCATTTCAACGCCGTCGGGCAGCTTGATGTTGCCGGTAACGTCGGTGGTACGGAAGTAGAACTGCGGACGATAGCCGTTGAAGAACGGGGTATGACGGCCGCCTTCTTCCTTGGTCAGAACGTATACCTGACCCATGAAGTGGGTATGCGGATGAATCGAGCCGGGCTTCGCCAGAACCTGGCCGCGCTCGATCTCGTTGCGCTGCACGCCGCGCAGCAGAACGCCGATGTTGTCGCCCGCTTCCGCGAAGTCAAGCAGCTTGCGGAACATTTCAACGCCCGTAACGACGGTGGAACGCTTCTCGTCGCTCAGACCAACGATTTCCACGGTGTCGCCCATCTTGACAATACCACGCTCGACACGGCCCGTCGCGACGGTGCCGCGGCCGGTGATCGAGAACACGTCTTCAACAGGCATCAGGAACGGCTTGTCGGTCGCGCGAACCGGATCCGGAATGTAGCTGTCGACAGCGTCCATCAGCTCGAAGATGCACTGGCACTCGGGGGTCGTCTTCGCGTCCTTGCCGGCCATCAGCGCTTCCAGCGCCAGCAGTGCGGAGCCCTTGATGATCGGCGTGTCGTCGCCCGGGAAGTCGTACTCGTTCAGCAGCTCGCGGATTTCCATCTCGACGAGCTCGAGCAGCTCCGGATCGTCGACCTGGTCGGTCTTGTTCATGAACACGATGATGTACGGTACGCCTACCTGACGGGAGAGCAGGATATGCTCGCGGGTCTGGGGCATCGGGCCGTCCGCCGCGGATACAACCAGGATCGCGCCGTCCATCTGCGCCGCGCCCGTGATCATGTTCTTAACATAGTCAGCGTGGCCGGGGCAGTCAACGTGCGCATAGTGACGCTTTTCGGTCTGATACTCCACGTGAGAGGTGTTGATCGTGATGCCGCGCGCCTTCTCTTCCGGCGCCTTGTCGATCTGGTCGTAGCGCATCGCTTCCGCGCCGCCGACCTGCGCCAGCGCCATCGTGATCGCCGCAGTCAAGGTCGTCTTGCCGTGGTCGACGTGTCCGATCGTTCCGATGTTTACATGAGGCTTATTGCGCTCAAACTTTGCCTTTGCCATTGGAAATTCCTCCCCTAACAGATTCATGTACTAAATTCGTATGGAGCGGGTGATGGGAATCGAACCCACGTGATCAGCTTGGGAAGCTGGAGCTCTACCATTGAGCTACACCCGCGCATTCCCGCCGACATACGCCGTCATACGTTCTTAATTGTACTTTAGAATTGCCATTTTGTCAACAACCAAACGCGATTTTCCAATCAAATTTCTCGTCTCCGATTGGAAATATCGTATCTTTTAACCGAATTATCACTTTTCATCCAGATATTTCTGGAGCTTGCGCTTGATGCGCTGCAGCGCGTTGTCGATGCTCTTGACGTGGCGGTTCATTTCCTCCGCGATTTCGACATAGCTCTTGCCCTCGACATAGCGGATCAGAACCTCCTTTTCGAGCTCGGACAGCATTTCCCCGATGCGGCCTTCGATGGAGGATAAGTCCTCGCGGTCGATCAGCATCGATTCGGGATTGCTCGGCACCTCCTCGGTAATCACGTCCAAAAGCGTCCGGTCGGGGTCCTCTTCGTAAATCGGGCGATTGAGGGACACGTAGCTGTTCAGCGGAATGTGCTTCTGCCGCGTCGCGGTTTTGATCGCGGTGATGATCTGGCGGGTAATGCACAGCTCCGCGAACGCGTGGAAGGGCGCGGAGCGGTCGCCGCGATAATCGCGGATCGCCTTATACAGACCGATCATGCCCTCCTGAACGATGTCCTCGTGATCGGCGCCGATCAGGAAATAGCTGCGCGCCTTTGCCCGAACGAAGTTTTTATACTTGTTCAGAAGATATTCCAGCGCCTCGCCCTCGCCCTCGCTCTGCGCAATCGCGACGATCTCCTCGTCCTGCATCGAATCGTAATCGTGCTTGCTCATTATCCGTCCTCCGATTCCGCCAGCTTCACTCGCGGAACATCTCCCTGAGTTTTTCCATGACGTGCCTGGGAATTCGCTCGCCAATCGTGGCCTTCGCGGGCTGCGCGGGCGGTCGTTTCGCGCCCTGCGCGCGCACCTGATTCATCTCCATCAGCAGCTCGCGCGAGGAAAGCCGCGTCGCGCCGCGCCCGAGAATGATCGTCTGCTCCAGTCCGTCCGACGTCGCCACGCGGATTTCCATTCGCCGCATTGACACGTCCTCGGCGTAGCCGTCGCAGGTATGCTCGATGAAATGATCGGCGGTTTCTCCCTTGCGCGTAAACACCACCGTCACGCGCCCGCATTCCTCGATCGAGCGCGACTGCCGGTCGCCCAGCCACGCGTCGAACACGACGATGATCTTCTGTCCTGTATAGCCGGCGTAATCCTGAAGCTCGTGAATCAGCCGTTCGCGCGCATCCGCGAGCGTGCCCATATGATCGCGCGCGTTGAGCACGTTGTAGCCGTCCACGATCAGCAGTCTTCTGGGCGGTTTCATTGCTTCGCCCGCGCGCCGAGAACCGCGTACATCAGAACGCCCGCCGCGACCGAGGCGTTCAGCGATTCGATTTTGCCCTTCATCGGCAGCGTCAGCATTCGATCGCATTTCTCCATCGTCAGCCGTGAAATGCCCTCGCCCTCCGAGCCGATCACGAGTCCGATCGGTCCGGTCAGATCGGCGCTAAGCGCGTTTTCGCCGTTCATCGATGTGCCGATGATCCAAACGCCCTTTTCCTTCAGCTCGTCGATCGTGCGGTTCAGGTTCACCACGCGCGCAATTTTCATGCTTTCCAATGCGCCCGCCGCCGCTTTTGCGACCGTCGCCGTAAGACCCGACGCACGGCGCTCCGGTATGATCACGCCGTGTGCGCCCGCGCATTCTGCGGAGCGGATGATCGCGCCCAGATTGTGCGGATCGGTAATGCCGTCCAGCAGGATGAGAAACGGATCCTCGCCCTTTTCCTTCGCCAGCGCGAGCATTTCCTCGACCGACGAATACTTTACCGCCGCGACGTACGCGAGCAGTCCCTGATGCGCCGGATAAATCTGATCGAGCCGTGCGCGGTCCACGATCTGAACCACCGCGCCCGCGTCCTTCGCCATCTTCACGATCTCGCGCGCCGAGCCGGACAGCTCGCTCGCCGCCAGCAGCTTTTCGATCGGTCTGCCCGCGCGCAGCGCTTCGCGAATGGGATTGCGGCCGCAGATGATCTGCTCGGGATCAACCTCGAGCGCCGCGAGCGTTTCCTCGGGCTCCGCCTTGCGCGCCGGAGGCGTTTCATGGCGTCTTTCCTCCTCGCGGCGGCGTTTCGGGTCGCCGGAATAGTATTTTTCGCCGCCATAGGGACGCTTTTCGGGCGTGAATTCAGCGTCGTCCGAACGGCGATTTGCATTGTACTTTTCGCCGTTCGCGCGTTTTTCATACCCGCCGTCGCGATCGAATTTGCGCGTGTTCGCGCCAATCGCACGTTCGGACGGATTACCGCCGTAAGGTCGCTTCTCATAGCCGCCATTGCGGTCGAAATTGCGGGCGTTTCCGCGATATTCGCGGTTGCCGGAATATGTTTTTCTTTCCGCTCCGTAAGCGCGCTTCTCGTCTGCGGTTTCATCGCCGACACGTTCGGCGCGCGGCACGTCGTTTCGAACGAGCCCTACCCGCGGGCCCGCATACGTCCTGCGCGCCGCGCCGCGCATCGGGTTTTCGCTTCTTTTTCCATCGAATTTTTTATCGTAAGCCATTTTCTCCATCCTCCCGCGCTGGAATCGTTTCCGGCGGCAGCGCCGTTTGCAGAAGCGCGTTCATGCGCTCCGTCCGCCCTGTCGCATACAGATAGCCGATCAGCGCTTCCAGCGCCGTCGCGCGATGATATTCGCCCGCATCCGCGTTTTTCGGCGGCGCCTGCTTTGTGTTTCGCGCGCGCCTTACCACTGCCGCTTCCTCCTCGGAAAGCGTTTCTTCAATCCTTAAAAGCGCCTGACTCTGCGCGTGGGCGCAGACCAGATGAATCGCGCGGCGGTGCATATCCGCCACCCTGCCGCCTTTTTCGATCAGGTGCGAGCGCACGTAGAGATCGTACAGCGTATCCCCCAGATACGCGAGCTCCAGCGAGCCGGGCAGCGAATTGTGTTTGAAATGAAATTCCATTCTTTGCCTCTAGAACATTTTCAGATATTTTTCGTACGCCGCGTCCCATTCCGCGGCGTTTTCGGGCTTGAAGGTCTCCGTCGGGAACGAGCGCGCGACGACCTTCGCCCGATCCTCCTCGCGCATCGCGCCCACCGCCTGCGCCTGCAAAAGGAGATTGCCGATCACCGTGCCCTCGCTGGGGCCGGCGATCACGTCTCTTCCGATCGCGTCCGCGGTAAACTGATTCAAAAGCGCGTTTTTACTGCCGCCGCCGACGATGTTCAGCTGGCTGATTTTCCGATTCAGAATATCGTTTTCCAGCTTTTCGATCGACCAGCGGTATTTCAGCGCAAGCCCTTCGTACACGACGCGTGAAATTTCGCCCCGACCCTCGGGAACCGCCTGACCGGTGCGGCGGCAGTAGTCCTGAATCCGCGCGGGCATATCGCCGGGCGCGAGAAAGCACGGGTCGTCCACATCGATGAGCGCCTTGAATTTCGGCGCGCGCTCCGCCATTTTAACCAGCTCCGCGAAATCGACCTTGTCGCTCCGGCGATCCCATTCGCGCTTGCATTCCTGAATGATCCAGAGCCCCATGATGTTTTTCAAAAGCCGTATCGAGCCGTCCACCGCGCCTTCGTTGGTGTATTCGGCGTTCATGACCTTCTCATCCGTCTTCGGCTCCTTCGAAAGCACGCCCAGCAGCGACCACGTTCCGCTGGAAAGATAGGCGTAATCGCCGCCCTCCGCCGGCACCGCCGCGACTGCGCTCGCCGTGTCGTGGCCGCCGACGACATAGACCGGAATCTCGTCCACGCCGCATTCGCGCGCGATTTCAGGCAGCAGCGTTCCGCGCTTTGCGCCCGGCATCTGAATCTTCGCCGCAAGCTTTTCGGGCAAGCCCAATCTTTCGAATACCTCGCGCGACCAGTTTCGCGTTCTCGGATCGAGCAGCTGGCTCGTGGACGCCATCGTGTATTCAACGCCCTTTTCGCCCGTCAGGAAATAGGCGAGCAGATCGGGCATGAACAGCATCTTCTCCGCCATTTCGAGCGTCGGGTCGCCCTCGAGCTTCATTGCGTACAGCTGATAGAGGGTGTTGAACTGGTTAAACGCCGTGCCCGTCCGCTCAAACAATTCCTTTTTCGGAATGATTTTGAATACCTCGTCCATCACGCCGTCGGTTCGCGCATCGCGATAATGCACGGGAAGACCGAGCAGGCGGCCGTTTTTATCCAGCAATCCGAAATCCACGCCCCACGTGTCGATGCCGATGCCGGAAACCTTCACGCCGGTCTTTGAGAGCTTCAGAAGCGCCTGCTTCATCTCGAACACCAATCGCGGCAAATCCCACACGAAACGCCCGCACAGCATAACCGGATCGTTGCTGAAGCGATGAATCTCTTCGATCTCGATGCGCTCCCCGTCGAACGATCCCAGCATCGCGCGCCCGCTGGACGCGCCGAAATCAAACCCCAGAAAATGCCTCTTTTCCATGATTCGCACCTCGCAGTTCATTCGCGTCTGAACATTAGCCGATAATTATCTATTTTCAGTATAACATGATTCTTTTGAATAAACAAGCAAATCCGGCGCAAAAACGACATTCTCGGAAAATTTCCACGCGGGCGTCTGCCGAAATTGCGTGGCTTTTCGCGCCCGATTTTCGCCCGATTCCGCGCGATTTTCCATTCATACGCGCCATGTATAACGCCCGTATACCCGCAAATGTGGTTTCAACACGCTTTCCACCCGAAAATCCACAGTTTCCACAGAGTTATCCACAGGTTTTGTGCGTAAATCCCGCGTTTTTGCCCGTTTTCGCCTCATTTTTCCACAGCGAGTTCCTTTATGCATAATTTTATCAACAGTCCAAAGTCTGTTGTTGTCAAAATAATGTCAAAAACTGCCGCCAAATACGACAAAATAAAGACGCGCCGTCCGAGCTTTTTCGAAAATCGGCTGGAAATTCGCACCAAAGCCCGCTTTTTCACCGGAAAATCGCTTTTCCGCAGCGGTTATCCCCATTCAGCTTGGGAAATCCACTGCGGAAAAGCGCGAAAAGGAGTGAATGTATATCTTTTAGACATATGCGTAAACTTGAATTCGGATTGAAATTTCGCCGGTCAATTTCCAAATGTTACCATAATTGCTTCCGAAAAAAGCCGATAAATGCTGCCGCCGGCGCGGTTTGAAAACTCGTCGCGCAGCGACAAAAACGCCTTCCATTTCTCAATCGTGTTCCCGCCGACGCCGTGCCGGAGCGCCACATCCACCAATCGCTTCTCCATCAGGCACACTCCTTCGGGCAGCGAAATCGAATCGCAAAGCTGAATCAGCCGATCATAATCGTCCGCCGGACGCGCGCTCAGGAAATTTTTCATGAATTCGAGCTCGCCGTCCGTCATGTCCAGCTCGCTCGCCGCGTCGTCCACGCGCATTCGAGGAAATGAATGCGTGATGCAAATGCGCGCGATTTCGCTTTCGCCCTTTCGCGTCATCATCTCGTAGCCGGCAATCGCGTGATGCATTCCGCGCACGCCTTCGTATCTGCCGATATCGTGCAGCGCACCGAACACGAACGCCCGCTCCGCATCCATTCCGCACGCATTTGCAATCGCCTCCGCCGCGCGCGCCGCGGTCAGCGAATGTGCGCGCCACGGCCCCGGATTCTGCTTTTCGCCCCATTCGAGCAGCTCAAGCGCCTGAAATCGATTCATCATTGCACATTTTTCTCCATTTTTCGCACATAAAAGTCTGTTCAAATTCGCCCACTAATGCTATAATACGGTTAAAAGAAAACACAATAAGGAGGGTAATCCCATGATCAAAGTCACCGTATGGAGCGAACACGTTCAGGATCGCGGCATCGAAGCCTTTCCGCCGGACAGTCCGCTGCTCCAGAACCCCGAGCTTCGCGAATTTCTCGAATTCTCCGCGCGTGAAATCAAAAAAGTTCACCCGAACGGCCTGCACAACACGCTGAAGGCGCTGCTCGAGGAGGAAGAGGATTTCTCCGTTCGCGTCGCCACCATGGAAATGCCCGAATGCGGGCTTACCCAGGAAGTGCTCGACGACACCGACGTGCTCGTCTGGTGGGCGCACGTGGCGCACGATCAGGTGCCGGACGAGATCGCGTTCCGCGTTCGCGATGCGGTTTGGAAGGGCATGGGACTCATCGGGCTGCATTCCGCGCACCCGAGCAAGCCGATGCAGCTGCTGGTGGGCGCGTCCGGATCGCTGAAATGGCGCGAGGGCGATCGCGCGCGCGTCTGGTGCTGCAATCCCACGCATCCGATCGCCGAGGGCATTCCGGAATCGTTCGAGCTAGAAAACGAGGAAATGTACGGCGAGCCCTTCGACATCGCGACGCCGGACGAGCTGGTATTCATCAGCTGGTTTGCGGGCGGAGAAGTATTCCGCTCCGGCTGCTGCTGGAACCGCGGGCGCGGCAAGGTATTCTATTTCCAGCCCGGTCATGAAACCTACGGCGCTTTCCACAACCCCTATGTCCAGAAGATAATCACCAACGCCGTCCGCTGGGCAAAGCCTGTCTGCCGCCTGGAAAAGATCGAATGCCCCCACGCAAAGATTCGTCCTGAGGACAGATATAAGAAGTAACGCTTTCCAACCGCAAAACGCGGCGCGTCCGGATTCAGGCGCGCCGCGTTTCTTATTATGCAAACATATTGATATTCGGCACGGCGTTCAGATCCAGATCGCCCAGCTCGCCCGCCATCAGGCGATAAAAGCCCGCCGAGCCGATCATCACTGCGTTGTCCGTGCACAGCTTTTTCGGCGGGATGAATACCTCCAGTCCCGCCTTTTTGCCGCGTCTTTCCAGCTCCGAGCGCAAAAGCGAATTCGCCGCCACGCCGCCGGCAACCGCCACGCGCGACGCGCTCATGTCCGTCGCCGCCGCAATCGTCTTATCCACCAGCAGATCGACCACGCTGCGCCGGAACGACGCCGCCCAGTCCTTCGCATCGATTTCAATGCCCTGCTGACGCAGGTTGTGCGCCTGATTGATCACCGCAGTCTTTAATCCGCTGAACGAAAAATCGTATTTGCCCTCCGTATGCGGGCGCGGGAACTTGTACGCGTGTTCGTTTCCCTCGTCCGCCAGCTTGTCCAGCAGCGGGCCGCCCGGATACGGAATGTTCAAAACGCGCGCGACCTTGTCGAACGCTTCGCCCGCCGCGTCGTCCGTCGTGCCGCCGAGCAGTTCATAAGAACCGAATCGCGTGACGTTCACGATATGGCTGTGTCCGCCGGAGGCGACCAGACACACGAACGGCGGTTCCAAGTCCGGATGCGCCACATAATTCGCGCTCACGTGTCCCTCAATATGATTGACCGGAATCAGCGGCAAATCCCGCGCGTATGCGAGCGCCTTCGCCCAGCTTACGCCCGTCAGCAGCGCGCCGACCAGTCCCGGGCCGTAGGTTACTGCGATTGCGTCGACGTCATCAAGCGTCATGTTCGCTTCGGAAAGCGCCGCGTCCAGCAGCGGATCGATCGCCTCGACGTGCATTCGCGACGCGATTTCCGGAACCACGCCGCCGTACAGCGCGTGCACGTCGATCTGCGTCGCAATCGCATTCGCACGCACCGTGCGCCCGTTTTCCACGATCGCAATCGCCGTTTCGTCGCACGAGCTCTCTACCGCCAGAATCCGTGCCGCACCCTTTGCGCGCAGCGCGTCCGCCTTTTCGCGCATTCTCAATTTGTAATTCGTCATTTCATGTATTCCTCGAATTTCTTTCCGAGCCAGAACGCGCCGAAAAACGCAAGCTCGCTTATTAACAGGTATTCCACCGTTCGAATCAGCGCCTGACCGCCGATCATCATGCCCATTTTCGCAAACATCGATTCCGGACAGATGCGAATCAGCAAATCCGTCTGGGGATTGAGCAGCCACAGATCGTTCGTAAACAGCAAATGATGAAAGAACGTAAACGCGCTTCCAAAGTCCGCCGCCGCCCAGATTGCAAACGCCCCCAGCGGAATCATCAGCATCAGCGGCGCAAGCCCTGCCGAAAGCATCAGCTGCTTTTTCGATGGGCGTTTGCCGCGCGGCGTGAAGAAAAAGAGCAGGATCGCAGCGATCAGCAAGCCTTTGGACGCGAATTGCGAATAGTCCATCACGTCGATCAACAACAGGAAAAGCCGCTGGCAATCCCGCATATGCGCCATTTCGCGATTGTTGAACGCGGGCTGGGTTTCGCCGAAAACCTCCGCGGAAATCGCCTTTCCGGAATCCGTCTCCAGCGCGTATGTGCCGCCGCGCAAATATCTCGCCAGCGCGCCGTCCAGCGTTTTCAGCGTTTCTTCCGAAACGCCGGCGGAATCCAGTATGCCCGCCTGCATCTGGAGCTCAAAATAGAGCTCGCCATCGGTTCCGATTCTTCCGACGATCTTCAGAATTGCCGAAAACAGGAGGCTCGCACCCCAAAGAAAAACCAGCGTGCAAACCAGACGCTTTCTCATAAGCCGCTTCCTCCGGACAAATATCGATAAACGGGAGGACAGTCTCTTTTGAAAGAAGAACCGTCCCCCCATTTTTCATTACAGCTTTTGCAGATAATCGATAACGAAGCCTTCGAGCTTACCGTCCATGACTTCGGAGATGTTGCCCTCTTCATGGCCGGTGCGGTGGTCCTTTACGAGCGTGTAGGGCTGGAAAACGTAGGAACGAATCTGGCTGCCCCATTCGATTTTCTTCATTTCGCCCTTGATTTCGCCCATCTGTTCCTGACGCTGCTGCTCCTTCAACTCCGCCAAACGCGCGCGCAGCCAGATAAAACACATTTCCTTGTTCTGAACCTGCGAGCGCTCGTTCTGGCACTGAACGACGATGCCCGTGGGCAAATGCGTGATTCGAACGGCGGAATCCGTGCGGTTGACGTGCTGTCCGCCCGCGCCGGACGCGCGATAGGTATCGATGCGCAAATCCTCCGGGCGAATCTCGATCGCGCCGTCGTCCTCGATCACAGGGGAAACGTCCAGCGACGCAAAGGACGTGTGACGGCGCGCGTTCGCGTCAAACGGCGAAATGCGCACCAGACGATGCACGCCGCGCTCGGACTTCAGATAGCCGTATGCGTAATCGCCGGTCACTTCAAAGGTCACCGACTTGACGCCCGCTTCGTCTCCGTCCAGCATATCCAGTTCGCGAACGGTAAATCCCATTCGCTCGCAGAAGCGCGTGTACATCCGGTAAAGCATCTGCGTCCAGTCCTGCGCCTCGGTTCCGCCCGCGCCCGCGTGCAGCGAAAGAATGCAGTTGCACGCATCGTATTCGCCGGTCAGAAGCGTCTGAAGGCGCATCGTCTCCAAGTCCTCCTTCAGATCGGCAAACATCTTCTTGATTTCGCCCACCATCGATTCGTCGTCTTCCTCGTCGGCGAGCTCCATCATCACTTCAACGTCGTCGGCGCGGGTGATCAGACTTTCATAGTGCTGAATTCTGCGCTCCACGCCATGCGCCTTCGCGGAAACTTTCTGCGCGCGCTCAAGATCATCCCAGAAACCGGTCGAGCCCATATCCTCGCGGTACTCCGCCAGCTGCTCGCGCAAATGATCGATCTGAAGAGATTTGCCCGTCTCCTCGATCATCCGACGCACTTCCGCCAAGTCCTGCTTAAAGCCTTCCATTTCCAGCATAAACGAATCCATCCTTCCTGAAATCCGAGCCAACAACAAAGAAAATCAATCCAAACAAACCCTATACCCGCCAGCAAATTGCTTCGCTAACCGATGCAATTTGCGGAAAATTGGGAACAGCAAAGCAATCTGCACCCACAAAGATTTTGAATCGCTTCCCGATTCAAAATCGTCGCGACCAAACGCGGCAGCAATCGCCAGCGGCGGCACGCCGCCAACCAAATGCGGCAGCAATCACCCGCGGTCAAACCCCGCCCGCAAAGCGAGGGCGCAAGCCGTCACCACGACGGCGCTGCGACCGGTAAGTTGGGAAGAACTTATCGTCAACCGCTTACAAAGGTTTTGAGTCGTTGTCCGACTCAAAACCGGCGCGACCAAACGCGGCAGCAATCGCCTGCGGATGCAATCCGCGCGGCAGCATTTGACGCAGGGTTCTACCCTGTGGTATAATGGGGAAGATAAGGGAGTATTTTGCGCGTTTTGCGCGCTTGGGAGGATAACCATGCTGGATTTCATTCGCAAATTCCTCGGCACGAATAACGACGCCGAGATTAAAAAGCTCCGGAAAACCGTCGATAAAATCAACGCGCTCGAACCCAAAATGAAAGCGCTGACCGACGACGACATCCGCGATTACGTGAAGGATTTGAAACAGAAAGCGCAGTCCGGAACGGATCTCGATTCGCTGCTGCCGGAAACCTACGCGCTTGTGCGCGAATCCGCCGTGCGCGTGCTGGGTCAGAGGCCGTTCGACGTGCAGATGATCGGCGGCATCGTGCTGCATCAGGGCAGAATCGCCGAGATGCGCACCGGCGAGGGCAAAACCCTGACCGCAACGCTGCCCGCCGTCCTCAACGCGCTTACCGGAAAGGGCGTCCATATCGTTACCGTCAACGATTACCTTGCCCGCTTCCAGTCCGAATGGATGGGCAAGCTCTATCGATTCATGGGGCTGTCCGTCGGTCTGATCGTCCACGACCTCGACGCGGCGGAGCGCCAGACCGCCTATAATTCCGATATAACCTATGGCACAAATAACGAGTTCGGCTTCGATTACCTGCGCGATAATATGGTGACCTATAAGGAGCGCATGGTTCAGCGAGAGCTGAATTTTGCAATCGTCGACGAGGTTGACTCCATCCTCATCGACGAGGCGCGCACGCCGCTGATCATCTCCGGCCAAGGCGAAAAGTCTACCGACCTCTACGAGCGCGCGAACCAGTTCGTCGCCCGCGGCCTGCGCGAAGCGAAGGAGGGCGAGGACGGCGAGCTTGAAACGCCCGGCGATTTCCTGAAAAACGAAAAGGACAAGACGATTTCGCTGACCGAGGAGGGCGTTCGCAAGGCGGAAGCGTTCTTCGGCGTGGAAAACCTGACCGAGCCGGAGAATCAGGAGCTGTACCACCATATCCTCGGCGCGCTGCGCGCCCATAAGATGATGAAGCGCGACGTGGATTACATCGTAAAGGACGGTCAGGTCGTGATCGTCGATGAATTCACCGGCCGTCTCATGGTCGGCAGACGCTATTCGGACGGCCTGCATCAGGCGATTGAAGCCAAGGAGGGCGTAAAGGTCGAGCGCGAAAGCAAAACGCTGGCGACGATCACGTTCCAGAATTACTTCCGTATGTACCATAAGCTGTCCGGTATGACCGGTACAGCGAAGACCGAAGAGGACGAATTCAACGGCATTTACAAGCTCGACGTCGTGACCGTTCCGACGAACCGCCCGATGATCCGCAAGGATATGAACGACGCGGTGTTCATTACCCAGAAGGCGAAGTTTAACGCGGTGGTCGACGAGATCGAAAAGCGGCACAAGACCGGTCAGCCGGTGCTGGTTGGCACGGTTTCGGTTGAAAAGAGCGAGATGCTTGGGCGAATGCTCGAGCTGCGCGGCATTCCGCACGTGGTTCTGAACGCAAAGTTCCATGAAAAGGAAGCGGAGATTGTCGCTCAGGCGGGCAAAAAGGGCGCGGTCACGATTGCGACGAACATGGCGGGCCGCGGCACGGACATCCTGCTCGGCGGCAACGCGGAGTTCATGGCGCGCAAGGAAATGCGTCAGGCGGGCTATGACGAGATGGTGATCGAGGACGCAATCGGCTTCAACGAGGACGTTTCCGAGGAAGTGCTCGAGGCGCGCAAGGTATTCCGCGGGCTGATGGACAAGTTCTCCGTCGAAACGAAGCGCGGGCACGAGGAAGTGGTTGCGCTGGGCGGACTGCACATCATCGGCACGGAGCGGCATGAATCGCGGCGCATTGACAATCAGCTGCGCGGCCGCGCGGGACGACAGGGCGATCCGGGCTCTTCGCAGTTCTTCGTATCGTTCGAGGACGATTTGATGCGGCTGTTCGGCTCCGATCGATTCAAGCCGATGCTGGAAAAGCTGACGGCGGGCGGCGAAGAGGCGATTGAAGCGGGTCTGGTTTCCAAGCAGATCGAGAACGCGCAGAAGCGCGTGGAGAGCAAAAACTTTGACATCCGCAAGCACGTTCTGCAATACGACGACGTAATGAACCAGCAGCGCGAGGTGATTTACGGGCAGCGCCGCGAGGTGCTCGAAGGTGCGGATATGCACTCGAAGATCATTGAGATGCGCGATTCTCTGATCGACGAGGCTTTGGCGCGGCATTTGGGCGACGATGCGGAGGCGGCGCACTGGGATTTGAACGGTTTGTCGGAGTATCTGGAGAAGCTGTGCATGGATCGCGGCGGCGTGCGCGTGGTATATGAGGGGCTTTCGGAGAAGACGAAGGCGGCGCTGCGCGAGGCTTTGATTGCGCGTGCGGACAAGATTTACGCTTTGCGCGAGAAAATGTGGGCGGAAGCGAATCTGGATATGCGCGAATTTGAACGCGTGGCGTTGCTTGGTTCGGTAGACCGCCGCTGGATGGATCACATTGACGCGATGACGGAGCTGCGCGACGGCATTGGTCTGCGCGCATACGGTCAGCGCGATCCGGTGATCGAGTACAAGCGCGAAGGCTACGAGATGTTCGAAGAGATGGTGCGCCTGATTCAGGAAGACACGATTCGCCGCCTGTATTTCACGGTTCTCGCGAAGCCGATGGAACGCACGCAGGTAGCAAAGCCGACGACCGAATCCCACGGCGAAACCGCGGAACAGCCCAAAAAGCCCGCGAAAACTGCTGCAAAGGTAGGCCGCAACGATCCCTGCCCCTGCGGTTCCGGCAAAAAATACAAAAACTGCTGCGGTAAGCAGGACTGAGTCCTGCACTCCAGTTGCTGCCGCGTTTGG
>ERZ824978.2091-NODE-2091-length-18547-cov-7.345555_pt1 | contig 18547 bp, 19 predicted proteins | sample MGYA00519860_ERZ824978 | MGnify/ENA primary metagenome ERZ824978 (study PRJEB31778, sample SAMEA3449184) | human gut metagenome | biome: human gut; feature: human-associated habitat; material: faeces | place: United Kingdom | collected 2010/2012 ... | reverse complement strand
ATCGAACCGGTACGGGTATCACTACCCACGGGATTTTAAGTCCCGGGCGTCTGCCAGTTCCGCCACTGCGGCATATGGACGGAGATGGATTCGAACCATCGAAGCAATTTGCAGCAGATTTACAGTCTGTCCCCTTTGGCCACTCGGGAATCCGTCCATGTATTTTGTTTTATGTCAGAATGACTTCCGACATTGAATGATTATACTGGATGTGGAGGGAAAATGCAAGGGTTTTTTTGAAAAAAATAGAAAAAAGTTGAAAGGGGGGAGCAGGTCGGGTATAATATCAAATATATGGGCTTCTATATTGAGTAAAAATGGAGGATATAGGGTAAGTATGATTAAGATTAAGGATTATGTCCGGGTGGGGTCGCTGGAGGAGGCGTATGAGCTGAATCAGAAGAGAAGTGCCTGTATCCTGGGCGGGATGCTCTGGACGAAGATGGGGCAGAGGCAGGTGCAGACGGCGATTGATTTGTCCGGGCTGGGACTGGATCAGATTGAAGAGTCCGAGGAGGAGTTTTCGATTGGATGTATGGTGACGCTGCGGCAGCTGGAGGAGCATGAGGGGCTGAATGCTTATACCGACGGTACGGCACGGGAGAGTGTGCGGAGTATTGTCGGGGTGCAGTTCCGGAATCTGGCTACGGTGGGAGGCAGTATTTTCGGCAGATTTGGATTTTCGGATGTGCTGACGCTGTTTCTGGCGCTGGATACGGAGGTGGAGCTGGTTCATGCGGGACGGATGCCGCTGGCGGAGTTTGCCTGTTCAAAGAGAGACAGGGATGTGCTGGTGAGGCTGATTGTGAAGAAGCATGAGGGTGTTACGGTTTATCAGAGTCATCGAAATTCCAGAACGGATTTCCCGGTGCTGACGTGTGCGGTGCGGGTGGAAGACGGAAAAGGATGTGTGGTGCTTGGGGCAAGACCGGCGAAGGCGGCACGTGTAGAGCTTCCGGCGGAGCTGGCGGAAAAGCTGGCGGCTGGAAAGGCATCTGCGGAGGAGCTGAAGGCGGCGGCTTCAGAGATTTCTGATCAGTTTACGTATGGCAGTAATATGCGCGGAAGTGCAGAGTATCGTCATCATCTGGGACGGGTGCTGCTGCGCAGATGTATGGAAGAAATTCAGAAGAAGGAGGAGCAGTGATGAAGATTTCGATGATCTTAAATGGAAAGAAGACGGAAGCGGAAATTGATGCAGACATGCTCCTGATCGATTTTGTGAGAAGCCAGGGATGCTACAGTGTGAAGCGCGGCTGTGAGACGTCGAACTGCGGGCTGTGTACGGTTTTTCTGGAGGGAAAACCGGTGCTGTCGTGTTCGGTGCTTGCGGCGCGGGCGAATGGATGTAAGGTGGATACGCTGGAAGGCCTGCAGGAGGAAGCAGAAGAATTTGGTTCCTTTATTGCCGGACAGGGCGCCGAGCAGTGCGGGTTCTGCAATCCGGGGATGATTATGAATGCGATTGCGCTGTTCCGGGAAAATCCGGATCCGAGTGAGGAAGAAATTAAAGAATATCTGGCGGGAAATCTCTGCCGCTGTTCCGGATATGAAGGACAGCTTCGGGGAATTTTGAATTTCCTTGCCTGGAAAAAGCAGCAGGGAGGTGCGTCATGAGCAGAGAAAATCATATCTATGAACCGGACTGGTCGGGAAGAACCGATCAGCTCTGCAGTGTGAATAAGCCGGTGATCAAAAAGGATGCCCTCGCGCTGGTAACCGGAAAGCCGGTTTATGTAGATGATCTGGCGCCGAAGGATTGTCTGATTGTCAAGGTACTGCGGAGTCCGCATGCCAATGCAATCGTAAAATCCGTGAAAAAGACGGCAGCAGAGCGTGTTCCGGGCATTGAGGCGATTTATACCTGGGAGGATGTGCCGAAACAGCGTTTTACAATGGCAGGACAGACCTACCCGGAACCAAGCCCGTATGACCGTCTGATCCTCGATCAGCATGTGCGCTACGTGGGAGATCCGGTGGCGATTATTGCCGGAAAAGATGAAAAATGCGTGGACCGTGCGCGGAAGCTCCTGAAAGTAGAGTACGAAGTGCTTCCGGCCATTCTGGATTTTCATCAGTCCAAGGATAATGAACTGCTGGTGCATCCGGAGGAAAGCTGGAAATCGCTCTGTCCGGTCGGTGCGGACAATCAGAGAAATCTCTGTGCAAGTGCGGAAGATCACAACGGAGATGTGGAAGCCGTGCTCGCAGAGTGCGATGAGGTCGTAGAGCATACGTATCATGTACGCGCAGCCCAGCAGGCGATGATGGAGACGTTCCGGACATACTGCTTTATGGATACCTACGGACGGCTGAATGTGCTGAGCTCGACCCAGATCGTTTACCATGCGCGCCGCATTCTGTCCAATGCACTCGGCATTCCGAAATCGAAGATCCGTGTTTCCAAGCCGAGAATCGGCGGCGGATTCGGAGCGAAGCAGACGGTGGTTGCCGAAATTTTCCCGGCGTTTGTAACCTGGAAAACCGGAAAACCGTCGAAAATGATCTTTACGAGGGAAGAGTCCCAGACAGCATCCACACCGCGCCATGAGATGGAAGTAACGATCCGCCTCGGTGCGATGAAGGACGGAAGAATCCGTGCGATCGATCTGTATACACTTTCCAACACGGGTGCATACGGCGAGCATGGACCGACAACGGTCGGCCTTTCCGGCCACAAATCGATTCCGATGTATGGATCTCTTGAGGCTTACCGGTTTGCGTATGATGTTGTGTATTCCAACGTAATGTCAGCCGGTGCTTACCGCGGATACGGTGCGACGCAGGGTATCTTTGCCGTAGAATCTGCTGTCAGTGAGATGGCAGCGCGTCTTGGCATCGATCCGATCCGGATCCGGGAGCAGAACATGGTCCGTGAGGGACAGTTCATGCCGGCTTACTATGGCGAAACGGCAAACAGCTGTGCACTTGACCAGTGCGTGGAGCGTGCGAAAGAGATGATCGGCTGGGATGAGAAATATCCGTGCCGTGATATGGGAAATGGAAAGGTGCGCAGCGTCGGCATTGCGATGGCGATGCAGGGCTCCTGTATTTCCAATCTCGATGTCGGATCGGCAACGATCAAAGTCAACGACGACGGCGGCTATACGATGCTGATCGCAGCGGCCGATATGGGAACCGGCTGCGATACGATTCTGTCCCAGATGGCGGCAGAGTGTCTGGAGTGTGATGTGGATGACATTACCGTTGTCGGCGCAGATACCGATACGTCCCCGTATGACTCCGGTTCCTATGCATCGAGTACGACGTATATTACCGGAAAAGCGGTGGAAAAAGCCTGCATGACGCTTCGGAAACGAATCTGTGCCCTGGCGGCAGAGCGGATGAACGTGCCGGAAGATGAGACAGAATTTACCGGTACCGGCGTCGTGCATGAAAAGAGCGGAAGCAGCATGACGATGGAAGAAATCGCAACAGCGGCCATGTGCAATAACGGCATCGCGCTGGAAGCGACGGAAAGCAACTGCTCTCCGGTATCGCCGCCGCCTTATATGGCTGGTGCGGTCGAGATCGAGCTGGATAAAGAGACCGGCGAGGTCAGGATTCTCGATTATGCCGCCGTTGTCGACTGCGGAACCGTCATCAACCCGAACCTTGCGCGCGTACAGGTCGAGGGCGGTCTGGTGCAGGGCATCGGCATGACGCTGTTTGAAAATATCCAGTACACGGACAAGGGTCAGATGATCAATAATTCGTTTATGCAGTATAAAGTGCCGACCCGCCTCGATATGGGCAAGCTGCGCGTCGAGTTTCGGAGCAGCTACGAGCCGACCGGTCCGTTCGGTGCAAAATCGATCGGCGAGATCGTCATCAACACACCGGCTCCGGCGCTGGCACATGCAATCTACAATGCGACGGGTCTGTGGTTCCGCGAACTGCCGATCACGAGCGAGCAGATTGCAATGGGAATTGCGGAAAAAGAATGCGAGTAACGATACTTTATCTGGCAGCCGGGAACAGCAGACGGTTCGGGGAAAATAAGCTGCTCTATCCGCTGGATGGAAAGGCGGTGTACCGCCATCTGCTGGACCGGCTGGCCCAAATTGCCGGAAGGCATGAGAACTGGGAACTGCTGGTTGTGACGCAGTATGAAAGGATTCTGGAGGAGCTTGCGCCGCTGGTAAAAGCCGGGCGTCTGCAGACGGTGTTTTCGCCGGACAGCGAAAAAGGAATTTCCTATACAATCCGCGCGGGAATCGAGGCGGCGGAGAAGCAAAATGCCGATGCCTGTGCGTGTTTTGTGGCGGATCAGCCGTACCTGAAGGAAGAGACGGCGGAGCGCTTTCTGGAATCCATGGAGATGCAGAAGGCTCCACTTGGCTGCGTTTTCTGCGGCGGCGAGAGCGGCAATCCGGCGTGGTTTTCAAAACCTTATTTTTCAGAACTAAAAGAACTTTCCGGCGACCGCGGCGGGAAAAAGGTGCTGAAACGGCACTGGGAATCGGTAATTCCGTTCCTGGTCGAAGCCGCGTGGGAATTAAAGGATCTGGACCGGAAAGAGGATCTCTGCTGCAGAGACACCGGCGGCTGCCATGAATAAAATTTGAGACAGTGCGAAATTTGATGGATTTGGACTTGCATTTCCAGTGAGAAGTAAGTACAATGGGTATAATAAAAATTCGGGAGGCTTCAAAAAAATGCAGTTATTGGAAGACAGAATCCGCAAAGACGGAAAAGTACGCGAGGGAAATGTCCTGAAGGTGGACAGCTTTTTAAATCATCAGATGGACGTCAATCTGTTCCGGGAAATCGGAAAAGAGTTTCAGCGTCGTTTTGCGGGAGAGGAGATCACGAAAATCCTGACCATCGAGGCATCTGGAATCGGAATTGCCTGTGTTGTGGCTGAAATTTTTAATGTTCCGGTTGTGTTTGCAAAGAAAACGCAGACCAAAAATATCGCCGGCGATGTTTATACCACAAAAGTAGAATCTTTCACCCATGGAAGAGTTTATGATATCATTGTTTCCAAAGAATTTCTGGGAAAAGGAGACAAAGTTCTCCTGATCGATGATTTCCTGGCAAACGGAAAAGCGCTGGAAGGACTGGCAACCCTGGTACAGGATTCCGGTGCAGAGCTCGTAGGAGCAGGCGTTGTCATCGAAAAAGGGTTCCAGATCGGAGGAAAACTGCTGCGTGACCGCGGCATTCATCTGGAATCTCTTGCCATCGTCGATGGTATGGATGATAAAACCGGGGAAATTACCTTCCGGAAACAGTAAGGAGGCGTCAAAATGGCAAATCTGATTGCAAGAATTGCCGTTCTTCTGGTTCTGGCGGCCGCAGGAATGGTGCTGGCCGACAGAAAAGAAAAAATTGATCTCAGTGTGTCACTGCTGCTGTTTCTGGCGGCAGTCAATGTGACCTCTTTTTTCAGCCTGAAAGATAACAGGATTGTAGTTGTTATGATTCTGACGGTATATTTTCTGTTGTATGCAGGCGCAAAAGAGCTGCTGCGGAGACGGGCAGAGAAAAAAAGAAAATGAATGCAAACCGAACATCCGGCTGCGAGCACCCATGCAAAAGTGCCGGTCGGATGTTTTTTGAATTTTCCTGTAAATTCAAAAAACATCCGGGCAGGATCGCGCTGCAGAGCGATATTGCAGAAGAACTCCATATGGAAGGAGATGCCGCAAGAATCCACCAGCTCGTTTCTCTTCTTGTGGATAGCGCCGTTAAATACACTCCGGAGGGTGGAAAAATCCACATTTTCTGGCGAAAAAACGGCAAAAAAGCAGAATTTTCGGTGCAGAATACCTGCGATACCCTGCCGGAAGGTGATCTCAACCGCCTCTTTGACCGCTTCTACCGTGCGGATGCGTCGCGGGCCAGGGAAAGCGGCGGCTATGGAATCGGCCTTTCTGTGGCAGCTGCAATTGTAAAGGCACATAAGGGAAAAATCACCGCAAAGCGGACACGAGATGGCATCTGTTTTAAAGCAGTCTTTCCGGCAAAAGGATGAAAGAAACAAAATTCCGGAAAAATGACGGCAGGGTAGGAAAGGCAGACACACAAAAAAGCAGAAATCAAAAGCTTCCAAGAGAGAAAAAACAAAAGAAAACAAAAGGAGGAATATATGATGTTTGATTGTGGTTTACAAAACATTTTCCAGCTGAAAAGCGGACAGTCCCGTTCTATTAACTGGGAAAACCGGAATGGAGAAAAAGGAAAAGGTGGCATGGCATCCAGCGATCTTGGTCCGTCCAGAAAAGGTTCCCCGTGTATCCCGAAAATAGAAGCAGGAGAGACCGTAACACTTGGTGAGATCCAGGGAGAAGGCATCATTCAGCACATCTGGATCACCGTCACAGACCGTACCAGTGAACGTAACCGTTATGTTCTGCGGGATCTTGTTCTCCGCATGTACTGGGACGATGAAGAATTCCCATCCGTTGAATGCCCGCTTGGCGATTTCTTCTGCTGCGGCTTCGGTGTTTCCTACCAGGTAAACTCAGTCCCGATTGCTGTCAATCCGACCCGTGGTTTCAACAGCTATTTCCCGATGCCGTTCCGTAAAAACGCCCGTATTACCATTGAAAATCAGTGTGATGAGCCGATTCCGGCCTTCTTTTATCAGATCGACTATTGTCTGACGACAGTTCCGGAAGATGCTGCCTATTTCCATGCCCAGTGGCGTCGTCAGCGTATCACGGAAAAGGCAAAAGACTACGTTGTCCTCGACAACATCAAAGGGAAAGGCCAGTACGTTGGAACTTATCTTGCACTGACCAGCCTCGAACGCTACTGGTACGGAGAAGGTGAGATGAAATTCTACATCGATGGAGACAAGGATTATCCAACCATCTGCGGAACTGGAACAGAAGATTACTTCGGTGGTGCCTGGAGCTTTGCAACACAGCAAAATGGCCAAACCGTTGAAAATCAGTACTGCACTCCGTATCTTGGATATCCTTACTACTCTACCCACGATACCTTCCTTCATAATGATTACCACAATGATGATCAGATGCCACAGCGCAGCTTCTACCGCTGGCACCTTCTTGATCCTATCCTTTTTGAGAAGGATCTTAAGGTAACCCTGCAGCAGATTGGCGTCAGTCATGGAGGTCTCTTTGAACGTCAGGATGATGTTGCTACCACAGCTTACTGGTACCAGACGCATCCTCATGTACCATTCGCGCCACTCATGTCCAGAAAAGAGCGCTGGCCAAGATGATTTTTGACGCTTTTCCTATTTTATATGTTTCATGACTTTGCATATCGGCTACAAGAGTCCGTTCCGAACAAATCCGCTTCCAACGAATTTGTCCGGAAACGGCTCTTTCTTTTTTTATATGGTATTCAAAAAGCGATCCGGATTACAGAGGTTCGTCTTTTCACAAACCTTTCACATTTTCCGTCCATTCTTTAAAGTTCCTTTAAAGTTTCCTCATTATACTTAAAAATGTAAAAAACATTTCCGGAAGTAAATCAAACGAAAGGATCAATCGATTATGATGCAAAGCCAACAGATTCCCATGACCTTCCAACGGTATGAAACAAAATACATGCTTTCCCCGATCATGGCTCGCAAGAGCCTTCCGGGTCATCTGCAGATGGATGAATACGGCCTTGATACCATCTGCAGCCTCTATTACGATACCCCGGATCACCAGCTCATCCGCCGTTCGCTGGAAAAACCCGTCTACAAAGAAAAACTGCGACTCCGCAGTTATGGTCCGGCCAAAGAGACCAGCCCCATATACGTAGAACTAAAGAAAAAATATGAAGGAATCGTCTACAAACGCCGCGAGCGCATGATATTATCAGAAGCGGTTCCCTATCTTGCGGGAAAATCAGAACCGGGCTTCGACAGCCAGATTCTCCACGAAATCACTTGGTTTCGCAACTACTACCGGGGGCTTGCTCCCGCTATGTACATCGCCTACGACCGCATCGCCTGCTTCGGCACGGAAGACAGGAACTTTCGTGTTACCTTCGACACCAATATCCGATGGCGTACCGACAATCTGTGTCTTGACGGTCCAACGGAAGGAACCAGGCTTTTAGAACCAGGCTGGTATCTCATGGAGGTGAAATCACCAGGTGCTGTGCCCCTATGGTTCAGCAAAATTCTGGATGATCTTGCAATCTATCCGGCATCATTTTCTAAATACGGCTTTGCCTATCAGATCGAAAATCAGAAAGCATCAGAAGAAAAAGCTTTCATACCATTCACAGATATCCGGCAAACCGTATCAAAAACAGCATTCCGTTAGCTGAATCAGGTAAGTCCTCTGCGGCTATTGCGAAAAACAAGAAGCAGTGGGTGGACTCACAGCTTGCGAAAAGCCTTTTTCAAACATAATCTGCTTCACAAAAAAGAAGATAAAAAAATTCTGGGAGGAATTTGCTATGCTTAACACAATATTCAGTTCCGTTTTTACAGAAACAACCGCTGCCTTCACCTTTGGTCAGTTCCTTGCCTGCACAGCAGTGTCTCTGATTCTGGGACTGTTGATCGCTGCTGTTTACAGGTACAAAAGCGAATGCACCAAAAGCTTTGCTGTCACGCTTGTTCTGATGCCTGTGATCGTACAGATGGTGATCATGCTCGTCAATGGAAATCTTGGAACCGGAGTCCCTTGATTATACCAGTGTTTTTGACGATATCTTTGCCAGGTATCTGACCCGTTGCGAGCTTGTACAGGTAAAAACCACGAATATGGGAAGTCTTTTCAAGCTGGAGTATCGCATCGTATTCCGCGAGGAAGGCGAAGAGAAAAACATGATTGACCAGCTCCGCTGCAGAAACGGAAACCTTGAAATCCTGTGCAGTCGTGCGCAGACCGGAAGGGAGGAATTATAATGAATCGAAACAGAAAGAAAAAAAACAGAAAAAAAGAGACCGGCGCAGTCGTCAGCCTGCTTCTTGCATCATCGCTGGCCTTCGGTGGATGCGGCACAGCAGTGACATCTGCCAGCTTTGTCAATACCGAATCCGCCAGTACAGAGTCAACCGGCGAAACATCTGCCGACAACGCGGATACCACATCAGAGAGCACAGATTCGGAAAATGCAATAGAAAGTGACTCCGACATTGATTTCGATCTGGAACTGACCGAATCCACCATCGACACCGAATTCACAGACCGTGAGAAGAGCGGAAGCTACAAAGCGTCGGAAGCCGTAAAAATTACACTTAATAAGACGACAGCTACCGTCTCCGGCAGCGGAGCCAAAGCAGACGGCAGCACAATTACCATCACAGAAGAAGGTGTTTACATCGTAAGCGGAACACTTGAGGATGGCCAGATTATCGTAGACGCATCCGATTCCGACAAGGTTCAGATCGTACTCGATGGAGTCAATATCAACTGTGAGACAAATGCTGCCATCTACGTTCGCGAAGCGGACAAAGTTTTCATCACGCTTGCCGAAAACAGCAGCAACACGCTCGGCGGTGGAAACGAGTACACTCAGATTGACGACAACACGGTAGACGGCGTTATCTTCTCCAAATCAGATCTTGTCTGCAACGGGACAGGAAGTCTGACCATCGAGGCAGACTACAAGCACGGGATTGTATCCAAAGATGACCTTGTGATTACCGGCGGAACCTACAAAATCACCGCTGCGGACAACGGGATCACAGCCAAAGATCAGCTTAAAATTCTGGATGGAAGCTTTGACATTGATGCTGCAAATAGTGCAGTCAAAGCGAAGAATACGGATGACACAGAGCTTGGAAATATCTATATTGCCGGTGGTGTTTTTACAGTTAAGGCAGAACAGGACGGATTCCATGCAACCGGCAGCATTGTTGTCGATGACGGAACCATCACCGTAAACTCCGGTGATGACGGTTTCCATGCGGAGCTCGACACTGTCATTCATGGCGGAACGATCCTTGTTGAAAAAAGCAACGAAGGCCTGGAAGGAAAACGCGTCGTGGTCAACGGCGGTGACATTACCATAAACGCCAGCGACGATGGCATCAATGCCGCAAATTCCGGCGACGATGGCGCCAACGCCATAAATCCTGGCGCCAATGCTGCCGGTTCCGGTGACGATGACAGCAATGCCGCAAGCTCAAACGACGATAGCAGTGCTGTCGTAAACTCCGGTGATGATGGCAGCATATCCGGTGCGGCAGACGGAAAGGAACCTCCGCAAATGCCGCCTGATACAGAAAACGGCAGCGATATGCAGCCATCACAGGACTTCGATCCGGAGAACGCTCCGTCTGGCGGAAATGCGCCGCAGAACTTCGATCCGGGGAATGCTCCGTCTGACGGCGATGCTCCACAGAAGATGCAGGGAGGCCCCGGCGGCGGGGGAAACTCTGAGCTTTACATTAAAATTGCCGGCGGAACCCTGACCGTATCCGCCGATGGTGATGGTCTTGATTCCAACGGCAGTCTTCTCGTGACCGGCGGAACTACGATCGTGTACGGGCCGACCAGCGATGGTGACAGTGCCCTCGATTACGACGGAAGTGCAATTGTGAGCGGTGGAATCTTGGCTGCCATCGGCAGTGCCGGCATGGTAGAAAGCTTTGACGAAGACTCCACCCAGCCCGTTATCACCTATTACTGTACGGAAACCCAGTCCGCTGACACTACCATCACACTGACAGACAGCGATGGAAGTGCCCTCTTCACGGTCACACCTGAAAAAGCTTACGCCAGCATCGTTTTGACCTGCCCAGAAATGAAACTGGACGCAACGTATACTCTGGCTGCCGGTACCGACAACGAAGAGATCACCCTCACGGACATCATCACCACCGCCGGAACCCGGTCTGTTAAAACGATGAGCGATCCCGAAGGTGGAAAAATGCCAAATAACAGCGACAACAAAGGAACTCCGCCTTCAAAACCAAGCGACACGGCTGAGTGAACCGTTATAGTTCATTCAGCACCGGAACATTTGCTGTTCCGGTGCGTAAGAAAGTGATTCTACTCATGATTCTACCGTGGCTGTCTTCCTACTTCCAATTTGCCGTATTCTGTGCTAAAATAACCTCACAAGAAAAGAGGTAGAAAAATCATGTATGATAAACTGACCGAAAACGATATTAAAAAAATGCAGGAAGAAATCGACTACCGCAAACTGGTCGTCCGCCCCAAAGAACTCGAGGCCGTAAAAGAAGCCCGCGCTCAGGGCGACCTCAGCGAAAACTTCGAATACAAAGCCGCCAAACAAGACAAAAACCGCAACGAAAGCCGCATCCGCTACCTGGAAAAAATGATCAAAACCGCCCACGTTATTTCAGATACCTCAAAGGACGACGAAGTCGGCATCAACAATACCGTCCAGGTTTACATTGAAGAAGATGATGAGACAGAAACCTACAAACTTGTCACCACCGTTCGTGGTAATTCTCTCAAAGGATACGTCAGTATCGACTCGCCATTAGGAAAAGCCATTCTGGGTCATAAAGTCGGCGACCGCGTCACTGTAAAAGTAAGCGATGCCTATAGTTATGATCTCATCATCAAATCCATCGAAAACACTGCGGATACCGATGATGAACTCCGCAGCTATTAAAGGACAGAAAGAAAGGAAAATACCAATCATGGAAAAAATTGCAAGCTTTACGATTGACCATATCAAACTTAAACCAGGCGTCTACGTTTCAAGAAAAGATCACGTGGGTGACAGCGTCATCACAACCTTTGACCTGCGCATGACATCTCCAAACGATGAGCCTGTTATGAATACCGCTGAGGTCCACACCATCGAGCATCTTGGCGCAACGTTCCTGCGTAATCACGAAGAGTGGAAAGATAAAACCGTATATTTTGGTCCAATGGGCTGCCGTACAGGATTTTACCTGCTGCTGGCCGGTGATTACAGCTCGAAAGATATCGTTTCACTCGTAATAGAAATGTATGAATTTATCCGCGATTTCAAGGGCGAAGTCCCGGGTGCATCCCCGAAAGACTGCGGAAACTATCTGGATATGAATCTGTCCATGGCAAACTACCTTGGCAAAAAATACCTGGATGAGGTTTTGTACGGAATTGATGAATCCCGTCTCGTCTATCCGGAATAAATTCTAAAAATGGTAACTATTCAGCGCCATGCAATTTCGCATGGCTCTGAATAGTTACAAAAAATGAAAGAAAACAGGGGAAAACAGAGTATGAGAACCATGGAAAACGAAAACCTGCGCGTGCAGATCAGCGATCACGGCGCAGAACTTAGCAGCATCTACGACAAAGCGGCTGACCGTGAGGCAGTCTGGATCGGCGATCCGGCCTTCTGGAACCGCCACGCACCGGTCCTGTTCCCGTTCGTCGGAAAAGTAAACGGCGGCTTCTACACCCATAAAGGAGTCAAATATCCGATGGGCCAGCACGGTTTCGCCCGCGACAACGAATTCGAGTGCATCGAAAACACCGCAAACAAAACAGTACACCGCCTGGTATCGACCGAAGAAACAAAAAAAGTTTACCCGTTCGATTTTGCCTTCACCGTAACCCAGGAACTCTCCGGCAGAACCCTGACCATAACCTGGAACGTAGAAAACACCGGTGATGATGACATGTACTTCTCCGTCGGCGGACATCCTGCATTCATGATTCCGGAACAGTATGACATCGTCTTCAACAAAGGCCTGGAAAACCACACCGAGACCGAACTCGAATACGTCCTGATCGACCCGGAAACAGCAGGCGTCGATGTCGCACATCCGAGAAAACTGAAACTTCAGGACGGCAGAATCCCGTACACCAGAACCCTTTTCGACGAGGACGCCCTGATCTTCGACAACACCCAGGTCGAGCGCGTCGGCGTAGAAGTTGATGGAAAACCGTATGTCACTCTCACCTGCAAAGGCTTCCCGAGCGTCGGCGTATGGTCCAAGCCAAAAGCAGATGCCCCGTTCGTGTGCCTCGAGCCATGGATCGGCCGCTGCGACAACGTCGGCTTTGACGGCGAATTAAAAGACAAATACGGCGAACAGCACCTGAAAGCCGGGGAAACCTTCCAGGCAGGCTACACCATCACCATCGGAGAATAAGGACCCGAAAAAAAAGAAAAACCTCCGAAGTACAGCGAAAAGAACACGATTCCTGTACTTCAGGGGTTGAAATTTTACGGTTTCTTTACTATAATTAGCATCAAACCCAAAAAACGCATGTAGTTCATCATGCACAGAAGAAAAAACAGGAGGGAACGTTCTTGAAAAGAGAAACGGTTATCGTACTTGATTTTGGCGGTCAGTACAATCAGTTAATTGCAAGACGTGTACGTGAGTGCAACGTTTACTGTGAGATTTATTCTTACAAAACAGACATCGAAAAGATCAAAGAAATTCAGCCGAAAGGTATTATCTTCACCGGCGGCCCGAACAGCGCATATCTGCCGGATTCCCCGACTTATACAAAAGAAATTTTTGAACTTGGAATCCCGATCCTCGGCATCTGCTACGGATCACAGCTGATGATGCATCTGCTCGGCGGAAAAGTAGAAGTAGCACCGGTCAGAGAATATGGAAAAATTGAGGTAACCGTAGATACCAGTTCCGCACTGTTTGAGAATGTATCCGAAAAAACCATCTGCTGGATGAGCCACAACGACTACATCTCCAAAGCAGCTCCGGGCTTCGAGATCATCGCTCATACGGATGACTGTCCGGTAGCAGCCGTTGCAAACGTAGAGAAAAACCTCTATGCAACCCAGTTCCATCCAGAAGTTCTGCACACCAAAGAAGGAAAGAAAATGCTTTCCAACTTTGTATACAATGTCTGCTGCTGCGCCGGCGACTGGCACATGGACTCCTTCGTAGAAGAATCCATCAAAGCTATCCGCGAAAAAGTAGGCGACGGAAAAGTCCTCTGCGCACTGTCCGGCGGAGTCGATTCCTCCGTAGCAGCTGTTATGCTTTCCAAAGCAGTCGGAAACCAGCTGACCTGCGTATTCGTAGATCACGGCCTGCTGCGTAAAAACGAGGGCGATGAAGTAGAAGCAGTCTTCGGACCGGACGGCCCATACGACCTGAATTTCATCCGCGTCAACGCACAGGAGCGTTTCTATGCAAAATTAAAAGGCGTAGAAGAGCCGGAGAGAAAACGTAAAATCATCGGTGAAGAGTTCATCCGCGTCTTCGAAGAAGAAGCAAAGAAAATTGGTGCTGTAGACTTCCTGGTACAGGGAACCATCTACCCAGACGTTGTAGAGAGCGGCGTCGGCGGAGAATCCACCGTCATCAAATCCCATCATAACGTCGGAGGACTGCCGGACTACGTAGATTTCAAAGAAATCATCGAGCCGCTGCGCAACCTCTTCAAAGATGAAGTAAGAAAAGCCGGTTTGGAACTCGGCATCCCGGAATACCTCGTATTCCGTCAGCCATTCCCGGGCCCGGGACTTGGCATCCGTATCATCGGCGAAGTAACCGCCGAGAAAGTCAAAATGGTACAGGACGCCGACGCGATCTGGCGCGAAGAAATCGACAAAGCCGGAATCGCCCACGAAATCGGCCAGTACTTCGCAGCCCTGACCAACATGCGCTCCGTCGGAGTCATGGGAGATGAAAGAACCTACGATTACGCCATCGCCCTCCGCGCCGTCACCACCACCGATTTCATGACCGCCGAAAGCGCCGAAATCCCGTGGGATGTCATCGGAAGAACAACCAGTCGAATCGTAAACGAAGTCAAACACATCAACCGCGTCATGTACGACTGCACCGGAAAACCACCGGCAACGATCGAGTTTGAGTAACGGACTAAAATGCCGAAAGCCTGTATTTATGCGGGTTTTCGGCATTTGTTTTATCAAATGGCTCTAGTTTGGCTCTATTTGTGAGAGCAATAATGGCAAGAAAACAGATGAAATCTAATAAGGAGCATTATATGACGAAAGTGAATTTTTATGATAGTATTAATGATTCAATGCTGAAGTTTGCAGTTATTATTGCCAGACATAATGGTAAATGGGTATTTTGCAAGCACAAGGAAAGAAATACATGGGAGGCACCGGGGGGACATAGAGAAGATGGTGAGGATATTCTTGAAACAGCCAAACGAGAACTATATGAAGAAACAGGAGCAATAACTTTTGATATTACTCCAATTTGTATATATTCTGTGACTGCACCAGATAATTTCGATGGAATGGAGACTTTTGGAAAATTATTCTTCTCAGATATACATACATTTGAAAAAGAGCTTCACAGTGAAATTGAAAAAATAGCAATTATGGATGAACTACCGATTAATTGGACTTACCCAGAAATTCAACCCAAACTGCTAGAAGAAGCAAGAAAAAGAGGATTTTGCCCCAAAAAGGACGAAATAAAATGGCTATTTTTTGATGTTGGATCGACATTGGTTGATGAAAGCAAAGTTTATGAAGACAGGATGAAAAGGATAGCGGATTTATCAGGCTTAACTTACGAGCAAATTTATAAATATGCCATGTCGTTTTATAAAGAAAACAAAAAAGGAGATTTAGAGGTAGCAAGGCAATTGGGGGTGAAATTACCTAAATGGGAATCGCAATACGAGAGGCTGTATACAGATACTAAAGATTGTTTGAAAAAGTTAAGTAGAATTTATAAAATTGGTGTAATTGCAAACCAATCATTAGGAACTTCTGAGAGATTAGAAAATCTTGGAGTACGAAAATATCTTGATTTGATTATCGCATCAGCAGAGGAAGGCGTTTCAAAACCAGATAGGCGCATATTTGAAATTGCATTGGAAAGAAGCAGTTGTAAGCCAGAGAATGCAGTCATGATTGGTGACCGTATTGATAATGATATTGTACCTGCAAAACAGTTGGGTATGAAAACTATATGGGTAAAACAGGGATTTGGAAGTTTGTGGAATATAACAGATGAGAGTGAAAAAGCTGATATGGAAATTAATAACTTATCTGATGTATTAAAATATTTATAGGGGATGAGTCTATAAAATAAGATTCAAATTACAATTGTTCTTGCAGAACATATGATATATGTTAGGGTACAAATAAAGAGTTGGGTTTATTGCTAAAAAGGAAAATGAAAATTATATGAAAAACATGAAAATAGATGCCAATGGAACAGAAATCAGAGTGATAGGCGATGTTGTTAATGAAGAAGCTTACATTTCGCTCACTGATATTGCAAAATATAAAAATCCAGATAATGCCTTTATCGTGGTGGCAAACTGGATGCGTAATCATTCTACGATTTCATTTTTGGGCTTGTGGGAACAAATTCACAATCCCAATTTTAAACCTATCGAATTCGATAGGTTTAAAGCAGAGTCTGGTGATAATGCGTTTACGTTGATACCGCAGCAGTGGATCAAAGCAACGGATGCAATCGGTATCGTATCCATACAGATGCGGTAAAAGAATTTTTGATAACGCCCACATTATCTCCGCAGGAAATGGCATATACATATGATTCAGAAGCAGATATTCTAAATATGGCTTTGTTTGGGAAAACAGCAGCACAATGCAGAAGTGAAAAAGGAATAAAGGGAAAATTCCTAATATCCGAGATTTTGCTTCGGCGGAAGAATTGGTTGTGCTTATCAATCTGGAAGATACAAATGCAGACCTGATAAGACAGGAAGTACCTAAAATTGAAAGGCTGAAAATATTAAGAGAAAAAGCGTACAGACAATTAGAACTTTTAAGAAAGAACCAAGATACGATAGAGGCACTAAAGAAAAATCTTATTGAAGATACAGAAACAAATGGTTGATTTCCTAAGTAAACTCGCTTATAATCTGAGTCGTAACATATTGCTATTATCCACAGTTACGGAGCGGATGTTATCAACAGCGATAACAAACTGATAACATTAGCCCCTATAGGCAGGATAATATGGATAAATCAAAGAATCGAAAGAAAAGCGAACACGGCAATAAATAATCTCTAAACAAAATTGATTAGTAATTGTCGAGTTTGAATAACGGATTAAAATGCCGAAAGCCTGTATTTATGCAATGTCATTAACTTAAAAGCAGAAGATATTTATTCCGAAATGGATTAGATATCTTCTGCTTTTTTTGATATGCTTATATTGTAAAAAGAAGCCATGAACCTGCTCAAAAAAGGATGTGATTATGCATGAAGCATTCTCAGAAACGTATATTCATGGATATAGAAAAAATGACTTCTGATGAATTTAAGGCATTTTGCCGATCAGGTAATAAAAATTATTTTACCAGAATTCGAAAAATGCCTCTTCAGGATCTTCTTTTCACGATGATAAACAGAAAGGGGTTGACGTTGGCATTGGAACTGAGAAATTATATGAAACTTGCTCATCCTGGTGTGTCTATTTCAAAACCAGGATATCTGAAACAGCGTATGAAACTTAATCCAGATGCTTTTTTAGAATTATATAAATATCATAACCGTAACTTTTATGCAGATTCCACCTTTTCAACTTACAAAGATCATTTAATATTAGCCGCTGACGGCTCAGATATTAATATTCCTACCACTGCTGAAACACTGAAACTATATGGTTCTGCAAGCCGGAAAAACACAAAGCCCCAAGCTCAAATAGGATTAGGCTGTATTTATGATGTAATGAATCGTATGATACTGGAAAGTGACTGTAATAAGGTGAAATTTAATGAAATGCGCCTGGCCGAAAAACAGATGGAGCGAATACCGGAAACAATAGGCAGCATTCCCTATGTTATTATCATGGACAGAGGCTATCCTTCTACGCCAGCGTTTATACATATGATGGATAAGGATATTAAATTTATCGTACGTTTAAAAAGCAGTGATTACAAAAAAGAGCAAAACAGTTTAATAGAAAAGGATCAGCTAGTTAAAATAAAACTTGATAAGTCAAGAATCAGACATTACGAGGGAACGCCAGATGGAGAACGTATGAAAGAATTAGGTGAAATTTCATTGCGTATGGTAAAAATCCTATTAGAAAACGGAAGTTTAGAAGTTTTGGCTACAAATCTTTCACAAACTGAATTTCATACAGAAGAAATAAAAGAATTATATCATATGAGGTGGGGGATAGAGACTGCGTATGAAACGCTAAAGAGTCGGTTACAGTTAGAGAATTTTACAGGAACAAAACCTATTCTGTTATTACAAGATATATACAGCACTATATATCTGAGCAATTTAGTTGAAGATATCATATTAGATGCAGAGCGTGAACTGGATCAGAAAGAAGCGAACAGAAAACATAAAATGATGATCAATCAGACTGTTAGTATTGGAATCTTAAAAAATGATCTGATTTATATACTTCTTGAAACGGATGGTCAAAAGAAAAATATGTTATTTCAGCAAATATATGAAGATATCAGTAAAAATCTTGTTCCCATTCGTCCTGATCGGCATTATACCAGAACGAAAGGGCAATTAGCAGGAAAATATTCGAATACCCATAAAAGAGCGTACTGAGCTAAAAAATACGAGTACAAAGAGAAGGGGATAAGTATGCCCATATACAAACAAAAAGCAGGAATCATAGTTTTATAAATGCTTACGATTTCTGCTCTTTGCTAAAGTTAATGACATTGTGTATTTATGCGGGTTTCCGGCATTTGTTTTATCAAATGGCTCTAGTTTGGCTCTATTTGTGGGGAGAGTAATA
>ERZ824978.2090-NODE-2090-length-18566-cov-4.024850_pt1 | contig 18566 bp, 16 predicted proteins | sample MGYA00519860_ERZ824978 | MGnify/ENA primary metagenome ERZ824978 (study PRJEB31778, sample SAMEA3449184) | human gut metagenome | biome: human gut; feature: human-associated habitat; material: faeces | place: United Kingdom | collected 2010/2012 ... | reverse complement strand
TAGATCTCGAATTGCGAAGATCCTTCAGTCGTATGGGCGCCGCTTGCAATATAGCCTATTTCAGGCTGATATCTCTGCTGCTCGACTTGAACGTCTTATTGCGCAACTTGAAAAAGAAATATCAAGCAAGGAAGATTCGATATTGATTTGCGATTTGGGTGTTCCCGACTCGAGTGCCTCCCGAAGCCTTCTTCGCTTAGGGGCGCCTATTGACATTCCATCAGGTGGGTCCATTGTCGTTTAATCGTTTCCGGGTAGTGGCGAGAGACTGTTCGTCTGTTGATTTTCCGCAAAGCCCTCGCAGGCCATTTCGCCTGGTAGGGTTGATGGACGGTGGGATTTTTGGGCTTTTGCGTGCTCGAGATGCGGAATTACTGCAGGCCGCTCGCTGCTCGTGAAATGAATGCTGTTCAGGCGCTGCTAAAATAGGAGGCCATGACTGGGATCATTTCCCAGTCCCTTCGTTGAGGTTGGCTCGATACGGCGATATGGTTTCAGGATTTCCCGCAAATGACTGGGATCGTTTCCCAGTCCCTTCGTTGAGGTCAGGAGACGGCCGCGCGAAATTACGAGCTGATGGTATGACTGGGGTCATCCTCAGTCCCTTCGTTGAGGTCGCCGTCAGGGCGGGAATCTACGCCTGCGGAGAGCAATGACTGGGATCATTTCCCAGTCCCTTCGTTGAGGTTTCAAGATCAAGCGGCACATGACTGGCCGCGCGGCATGACTGGGACCACCCCCCCAGTCCCTTCGTTGAGGTTGTGCTGTGGTGTTGATCGAGCCATGCCCCAGCATCATCGCATGACCGGGATCGTCTCCCGGTCCCTTCGTTGAGGTGCGCTCGACACCGACGAGAACGGCGACGCCGTCAAGCATGACCGGGATCGTTTCCTGGTCCCTTCGTTGAGGTCTCGACGGGGACATGTGGGCGACAGTCGCCATGCGCATGACTGGGATCATTTCCCAGCCCCCTTCGCTGAGATCTACGCTTCCCCAATGGCGACAGTAGCACGCGTCACCAATGGCCGAGATGCAAAGAGAGAGTTTCGTCGGTACTTGGCCTGTCGACTGGGATTATCGCCGAAATGGCTGTTCAATGCGCAAGTATCCATCTAGTCCGAAATTAAGCGTTCCTATCAATCTCTTCGCGAATCAGGCGTTTTACCGTTGTAGAAACGGGCGCGTCCTGCGCCTTGAGCCAATCGAACAGATCCATCTCGTTAGGCGAGAATTTAAGATTGACCTGCTTGGTCTTCTCGCGTTGATACTTCGCGCTTGCCCTTTTCTGTGCCTCGGTTGCTGACATGGCGAACCTTCCTTCCTGTTTCGCCTTTCGACCTCTTTGAAGCCTGGGTGTTTTCGGGTGTTTCCCTGTATACCTTCCGTGTGTTCTGAGCTATGCACTTCACTATAATCGCAGGTAATCGGGCGATGTTCCAGGTGCTCTTTGTGCCTTGTTCTGAGGCATGGAAGAGTTTCGTGCTGTGCTATGGTATGAGGCCGATGAGCAAACTTGCTCATGAAGTTGCGGTACGCCCCGACCTTCGAATCGGGATACGGCCGCAGCTTCCACGAGGCTTTTCGTTGCCTGCTGAAGCCCTGCGATTAGGCGCAAAATGCATCATGTGCGGCATTGCATCGATCATTCGCTATCTGCCGCATGGCGGCAAGGGAGAACTCCTCAAGTGCGTCCTTGCAGGAATCCCAAGGCTATTAAAAGGTGCATTGGCATGTGCGAGAAACTTGCCTGCAAAGGGTTCACGTCAACTCCTAGATACGACATTGAAGGCAAGGTCATCTACGGCACGATCCACGAAATCGATGGATTCGCTTCATATGAAGCGAAAAGAGCTGATGGGGTTGAAACTGCATTTCGCAATGCAGTTGACGACTACATTGACGCTTGCGGGGAATCTGGCGTAGACCCGAAACCCAAGCTGCTGATGCTGGCATAGCTGTCCGGTGTACTATCTTTGCCTTATGGTTCCGCTTTGGGCTCGGTCTGGAGTTGGAACCATCTTTTTCGGTAATCGCCAAACCAGCTACGGTCGGGGCCTCAAAAGAAAAGCGCCCGCGGCCTTGGCTCTTCACCCAGGCTTAGGCGCTTTTCCGGAGTTGCTGCCCAGCCATCCCCTCGGGTGGCTGCTTGGTTCCGTCCGAATTAAACAAGCAAAGCCCTTCGCCGCGTGTTGCGACGAAGGGCTTTGTCTGAAATGGGAAGGGGTCGGCTCCGTAGGTGAGCTGAACCGCTAGTCTTGCGAAGGGCCGAACGAAAGGTCGTCGAGTTTTGCCGGTGCCTCTTCGTCGTAGCAGCGCACGTTGCCTGCTTCCACCAGAGCATCCACTTCGGCTTCGCTGTAGCCCAGGTCTTCCATAACCGCGCGCGTGTCGTAGCCGACGGGCTTCGCGCGGCTGATAACTGGGTCGCCCTGGCTCTTCATACGGATGGGAATCGTGGTAATGGAATGGTCGCCGACGCTGTCGTAGTGAATCGGGCGGAGCATATCGTTGACGTAAGCTTCTTCGTCTTCAAGAACATCATCCATGGTGTTGCATACTGCGTAGGGAACGTCGTTGGTGTCGAAAACTTCCTTCCAGTATGCCCAGTCGTGCTTGGCAAAGGCTTCGGCCATCATGTTTACCACGGTTGCGTTGTCGCCGTTGGCGTTGATAGTTGCACAATTCGTGAAGCGCGGGTCGTCGGCGTATTCTTCCAGGCCAATCAAGCGTGCAACGAACGGATACCAGGAATCGTAGGTGCCGTAGCAGATAAGGAACCATACGCCATCGGCGGTCATGTACGAATTGTTGGTGGGGCAGGGCACGGCCTTGCGGCTCTTCGGGAAGGGCACGCCGAACGGGGCGGAAACAACAGGCACCTGCATACCCCACAGCGCCATGTGGTGAAGGTTTACGGTAACGTGATCGCCCATGCCGGTGCGCTGAGCGCGCCAAACGGCGCTCATGATGCCCAAGCCAAGGGCGATGCAGGAATTGAAATCGCCGAATGCGGCGGGCATGTTGCCCGGCTGGAAGTGCTCGCCAGCCTGCGGGATGGACATAAGCAGGCCGCCACGGGCGGAATAGCAGGTGGCGTCAAAGCCCTTGGCATCCTTCATGGCGCCTCGTTCTCCATAGCCGCGCATTTGGCCGTATACCAGGCGCGGGTAACGGGCATGCAATGTTTCGTAGTCGTAGCCCAAGCGCCTCAAGGAAGGATTGCGCAGGCTTGTAACGAACACGTCGGCCTGCTCCAGCAGCTTTTCTACCAGTTCGCGTCCTCCATCAGACTTCATGTCGATGGAAAGGAATTTCTTGTTGGCGTTGCTCATGTCGAACGCCGGGTTGTCGGGGCCCAGCTCCGGCATGCCGAAGCCAACGCCGTCGCCGCGGTGCAGGTTGCCCTTGATGGTTTCGATCTTGTACACCGTGGCGCCCATTTCGCCGAGCGCGCGGGTGCAGGCAGGCATCGCGACGTAATCTCCCAGCTCGACCACTACGAGCCCTTCAAGGCCCTTCGGCAGTTCCTCGGGCGACAGGCCCTGGAATTCTTTAGCGGGGGGCATGACGATTCGGTGATCCAGACTCACGATAACCTCCTTGGGTAGATGAACATGTTCGTCACTCTACCTCCAGGGATGCCGTATTGCAATGAGTCGCCTTAGGGCATGCGCCACAACCGCTTTAGTGATATGACAAGCGTGGGCGATGATCAGCATAAATGCAGGCCGCGCAAGGCTGACCTGCATTTATAGTTTCTCGAGTGCGATCGATTTTTAATAAAGTGTTGGAGCCAGAAGCACCTTGCCAGTGCCGCGGTAGACGTTCACCAAGCCTTCTCCGGAAGCGGCAGAGCCCACGAGCGATTTGCCTGAGCGCTCAACCGTGAAGTTGAGGGATCCGCTCCAAGCCAGCGCCATGTTACCGTCGATCTTGAGTTCGTCGTTGTCCAGGGTGACCTCAATAAGCTCTTCTTCGGGGCAGGGCGATTCCAGGCACAGCGCGCCGTAGCCCTGGATGCCCAGGTTGAACAGGCCTTCGTTGCCGGCAACGGCGGAAGAAACGTTGCTGCGCATAACCGTTTTGTGCTGGAGGCTGGAATAGCACGCCAGGAACAGGCCGTCGTCGAGCACGATGGAATTGCCCCAATCGGCTACGTCGAGCGTGATGATGTAGCGGTAGGTGGGCTCGAGAACCAGAAGGCCCGTGCCCTGGTATTCGGGCTTGATTGCCGATTCGCTGGTAACCGCACCGCGCAGTGCCTTGCCGAACAGGTCGCCCACACCCTTAACGCCGGTGGTGCAGGTCACGTTGCCTACCATCCACTGCATGGCGCCGGCCTGAACGGTAACGGGTGCCTGGCTCAGATCGCAGATAACCTGGCGGCGACGCACGTTCATTTCGCTGGCGAAGTAAGCGTTCATGGCGGAAGCCTCGTTGACGGAAAGGTCGCGCTTCCATTCGATGGTTTTGAAGGCGCCGAACTCCTTGAGTACGGTTACGTCATCGTTGTCGGTGAAATTGGAAATCTTGAACATAACTCTTCTCCTGTTGACGTTGGTGTGGGTTAATCCTCTTGATTGCCAAATTTGCAGAAAAGCATAGCACGCGGTGGTTCTTGCGCGGGGTGGTACGTCAGGCGCCTGGGGTGGTCGGCGGGTCGCGGTGGCGGAGCTTGCAGGGCCGACCGTGTGCGCCCCGCGCGCCTCTAGGGCGTGTCGAACACCTGCGTCCCGGCAAAATCGTCGAATTTGGCGGCGTCCGCTTCCTTTTCGGCCATTAATTCCTCAAAGCCAGTCAGCGCTGCGAAGGGCATGAACTGGGTGGCTCGTTTGGGGCTGTTGGCGGCGAAGTGGATGCCGTTTTCCTTAATTCGCATTGCAATGTCGCGCAATATGCAGCGGCGTCTTTCTGCCTCGTCGAAGGCAACGTCTTCCAGGAAATCGTCTTCGCTAAGCACGGTGGCCTCCTATTTGGTTGTTGCGTTCGCGCATGGTTGCGCCCTGCTTCAAGCTGGTGCCGCGCAGCAATGCGCTCTTGCCAAAGCGGTCGCGCACGGCAATGGATGCTTTGGCCAGGTCGGCTTCTTTGCCATCGTCTTCCGAGCTGAAAAGACTGGGTTGGTCGTACTTGGTGGGTTGGAGGGCGCCCAGTGCCACCGTTAGCCTGCGGATAGGTTCGCTATTCAGCGTGTGCTTGTCGAACAATTCCAGCGCAACCTTCACTATGCGATGCGACGAATCGGTTCGTTCGGAAAGCTTGGTTGAACCGCCGCTTCCCATGCCCCATCTGCCGCTTTCGCTAAGATGGGGCTGCGCGTAGCCAACGTGCACGGATACGTTCCCGCACGAAAGCCCCTTCGAGCACAAGTCCAAGCAGCTGGCGTCTGCCATTTCCCGCAGTACGGTGCGTGCTTCGCTGAAAGAATAGTCGCGCATCAGCACCTGCCCGTTCGATATCGAATGCGCTGCGGGGCGGTACTCTTTTATCTGCTTGATGGTGCAGGGCTCCTGTCCCCAGGCGTGGTCTAGCAAGTATTCACCGTTTTTGCCGAATTCCTTTTTCAGCCATGCGGGGTTTGCCGCGCATACGCCCGCCATATCGTGGATGCCGTGTTTTGCCAGACGATGCGCGATGCCTGGGCCCACTTGCCAGATGTCGGTTATGGGCCGATGGAACCAGATTTCGCGTTTGTAGCTTTCTTCGTCCAGTATGCCTATGCCGTCGGCTGCCTTTTTTGCTTCGATGTCCAAAGCCACCTTCGCCAAAAACAGGTTGGGGCCGATTCCTGCCGTGGCGGTGATGCCTGTTTCTTCAGTCACCTTGTTGCGCAGCATTTCGGCGAAGGCCTTTGCGCTCATGCGGTACAGCTTCAGGTAAGGAGTTGCATCGATGAAGCATTCGTCGATGCTGTACACGTGGATGTCCTCGGTGCTTACGTAACGCAGGTATAAGGCGTTTATCTGCGCCGATACCTCCATGTAGCGGGCCATGCGCGGCGTTGCCATGGTGTATTCGATCCCGTTGGGAATTTGGAAAATGCGGCAGCGGTTTTTTACGCCCAGCGCTTTCATGGCGGGGGTTATGGCAAGGCAGATGGTGCCGGACCCGCGGGCGGGGTCGGCAACCACGAGGTTTTCGGTGAAAGGGTCCAGGCCTCGATCGACGCATTCGACGCTTGCGTAGAAGCTCTTCAAGTCGATGCACACATAGCTCTTTGTGCGCTTGCTGGCAAGCATGGGCCATCCCTTCCATCACATCGAAAACAGAGTTTGTTCGCTGGCTTTTATACGAACACCTGTTCTAGTATACAGACATGGACTACAGGGCGAAAGATGGCGAAATGAGGCGCGTGCACCGCGAAACGGTGGACGTGCTGGCGCGGTTCGGGCGGGATGGCCGCCTTGAGCCTTGCGTTGTTGTGCTCAAGGATTGCCGTGCTTTCCGCATTGACGAGGTGCTGATGGCAAGCGGTTTCGGTCCGGTACGCCATGGCAAGCGCACGGCGCGCTTCGACATTCGCCTGGGTGGCAGGGAAACGCAGCTGTTCTTGGAGCATCGGCTGGAAAACCCCGCCACAGGAGCGGCGGATAAATATGTATGGTGGGTGCGCGCTTTCGATGGAACAAAGCGAAGTCCCGCCGAAGGCTGCTGCTGATTCGCGCGTGGGGCGCGCGGGCGGTTTGGCGCTGCGGGCACCGCTAGCGGCGGACGGCGTGGGTGCGGTGGCGCCTGTGGCGTCAGGGTTCGCATCGAGTCTGGTGGCGCCACCGCCGTTGTGGATGCTGCGGCCAGATGGCTCCATGGGGCGCTGCGGTGCCGTTGGTCCCCGAGCTGCGCTTTGGCGCTGCGGGGCTCGGGCGGCGCAGGATTTCACGTCCGCCTGACGCCTCAGTGTCGCGGGGCGGTGGGGTGCGGGAGCGTTTGCGGTGTGGCTGCCGCTGGCACCGCGAATGCTGTGGGTGGTGCGCTGCCATGCGGACGGCGGCGTGGTTGTGGGCGGCTCGTGCTGTTCTGTGCTGTTCGGCGGCACAGGGATTGCGGGCGCTAGGGCGCTTCGTCGACGCCGGATGGCAAGATTCGCGCGCCGTGCATGATTCGAGGGGCCCGTGCAGCGAAAAGGGCCCCTTCCTGGCAAGATCTTCGCGCGGTGTATCCTCCGACGGCGATTTGCGGGGCATTTCGGATGCATGGCGCGCATATCTTGCCAAAGCCAGCTCATTTTGAATACACGGCGGCGATATGTTGCCACGAAGGGGCCTTTTCCCGTCCGAGGCCTTTTTGGGATACATCGGGGCAGAATATTGCCATCGTCAGACACCTGGGAATGCATAACGTCAACATATTGCCACCGCCAGGCGCTTGGGAATGCATTTCGCGGGCGCGAGGCAATGCCGTCGGCTGCGGGCGATACCGGCTGCAGGGCCAACTGCGCTGCAAGAGCACCAATGAACCCGTTCACTCCAACATTTTCCCGTTGCGGTACTGATATCGAATTTATTTGTTACACAACAAATAAATAGTTTTAGAATCAACCCACTTGTGAAAAAGTAGAGGAGATCGATTCTTTCGGAGAATTGATGGCCCCTCGTGATGCGGAAGGAGGCTTGCTGTGACGGCAAAAGACATGCGCACAGACCTGTTGGAACGCGTCCTTGCAGCTCACAAGTCTTTTTACGACATCAGGAGAGACTATCTTTTTGAAGGTCGCACCTTCCCCGCCTTCGCGGAATACCACACCTACGGCGAAAAATACGTGCTGGTAAAACGCGCAAAACTCTGGGAAGTGAACACACACGATTTCATGTTCTTCGAATGCGTTGACGAGCTCGACGAAACACAGCTTGCTGAAGAGATTTCCTTCATGCAGGAAAAAGCCCTTCGCAAAGTTGATGCCGGGCCGAACCATATGTCCTCTGCCCTTTCGCTCGTGATCATCGCCAACCGCACAACTGAAGCAGCGCGCAAACTCGCAAAGAAAACGCGCTTCCACAAGGAATACCGCTTCGGGTTTCGCGGCTGGACCGACCTACGCCTAGCCGTGGTAGACCTTTCTCTGCCTACGGACAAAAGCGTGGTTGTCAACAACGCTGGAAAGCAGCTGAAAGAAGTACTTTCCAGCAACTTGGCATTGATCAAGTAAGGTCCCAAAACAAGAAAGGTTCAGAGATGAACGCAATGATCGTCCTTCTGGGCGGCCTTGCCATCCTCGTAATCGGCTACGTGCTGTACGGCGGATGGCTGGCAAAGCAGTGGGGTGTTGACCCCAGTCGCCCTACCCCCGCGCAAGAAATGCACGACGGCGTAGACTACGTGCCCACCAAGCCCTACATCTTGCTTGGCCACCACTTTTCCTCGATTGCTGGCGCTGGCCCCATCAACGGCCCCATTCAGGCTGCCGTATTTGGCTGGGTTCCCGTTCTGCTGTGGGTACTGATTGGCGGTATCTTCTTCGGCGCTGTGCACGATTTCGGTGCTCTGTTCGCATCCTTGCGCCATAAGGGCCAGACCATCGCAACGGTTATCGCCGAAAACATCGACGATACTGCAAAGAAGCTGTTCTGCATCTTTGCTTACCTGACCCTGGTCCTGGTTGTTGCCGCGTTCGCTTCCATCGTTGCCAACACCTTCGCCGTTAACTTGGCAAACGCAACCGAGGCTTCTAACCTGGCAAACCAGCGCACCGCGATGATTTCTGTGCTGTTCATCGTTGTAGCAATCGTATACGGCCTGGCCACCCGCGGCCGCGAGATCCCCACCGTCGCCAATATCATCATCGCCATCGCAATCATCGTTGTTCTGGTTGCCGCCGGCTACAACTTCCCCCTGATCTCGCTCGATTACACCACGTGGATGATCCTACTGGGCGTATACATTATGGTCGCTGCCGTTGCCCCCGTTTGGATTCTGCTTCAGCCCCGAGACTTCCTGAGCTCGTTCTTGCTGTACGGCATGATCGCCCTTTCGCTCATCGGCATTGTGGGCGCTTCCATCACCGGCGATGCTGCCAATCTGCAAATCCCCGCATTCACCGACTTCTACGCAACGAATGCTGCAGTTGACGCAAACGGCAACGCAATCATCGACCCTGCTACCGGCAAGGCCGTGATAAATAAGGCTGCCGCATCCGGCTTCCTGTTCCCCGCCCTGTTCATCACCATCGCTTGCGGTGCTATCTCCGGTTTCCACAGCCTGGTTGCCTCAGGCACCACTTCCAAGCAGCTGGATAACGAAAAGAACGCTCGCCCCATCGCTTACGGCGGCATGCTGATCGAATGCCTGCTGGCAATCATCTCCCTCTGCGCCGTTGGTTTCGTTTGGACGAAGTACTGCGCAGGCGGCTACGCATCCCCGACCGCCGTTTTCGCAGGTGGCCTTTCCCAGATGCTGGCTTGCATCCCTGGTCTCGAAAACATTGAGGGCATTGCCTACACCCTGCTGATCCTGGCTGTTTCCGCCTTCTGTCTCACTTCACTCGACACGGCAACCCGCCTGGGCCGCTACATGTTCCAGGAGCTGTGGGTTCCCGCTGGTAAGTCCATGGACGAAGCCACCGGTGCTCGCAAGGCTCTGACAAACCCCTACGTTGCAACCCTCGTTACCGTAGTTCTGGGCGTTGGCCTCGGCATGACCGGCTACACCATCATCTGGCCTCTGTTCGGCGCCGCCAACCAGCTGCTTGCCGCTCTTGCCCTTCTGGCAGTATGTGCATGGCTGGGCAACGCAGGCCGCAACAACAAGATGTTCTACATCCCCATGGTGTTCATGCTGGTTGTTACGCTCACTTCGCTGGTCATGACGCTGCAGGCCAAGTGCACCGCACTTATGGCTGGCACCGGCGATCCGTTCGCCGCCGGCGTTCAGGCAGCACTTGCCGCTGTGCTCTTCGTACTGGCTGTTATCTTGGCTGTTAAGGGCGCTAAGACCATCTTCGGCAAGAAGAAGGCTGCTGCAGAATAACGATGTAAACTGGGAATATAGGGACAGGTCCCATTTTCCCGCCTAACAAACAGGGCCTTGCTTGCGATTGAGTTCGCAAGCAAGGCCCTTTCTTTATGCGCTATGGCTAAGTGGAAAAATGGGACCTGTCCCTATATCCCCAGAAACTTCAACTGCGCGCGGATGCTTCGAATGGAAGGCATACGCAAAGCAGGGTTCACGCCTTGATACACCGCGTCGAACAACGCATCAGGTTCGGCGAGCGTGCCCGCATTCAGCGCTTCTTTCACCTGGTTAAGGCGGTCGACGCGATGCTTTCGCGTGGCTTCAATAATGGGCAGCGGGTCGTCGATGGGATACCCATGCCCAGGATAGAAACGCCGCACCCTGCCTTCACGAACCAGCCGCTCAAGCGTATCAAGGCTGGCAAAATAACTGGCAAGCACCCCATCGGGATGAAACACCACCGTAGGCCCATGGCGGAACAACACATCCCCCGTGAACAGAGACTGCTCTACGGGAAGAAGCAAGCCCACCGAATCTTCCGAATGGCCAGGAAGAGCGATCACCTCAAACTCCGGCGCTCCTTCAAAGGGGCGAAATGCGCCCTTCGGAAGAGCTTGGACATCAGCGCTCCAGCCAGCTTTTTCCTCGCAAGAACGAGACAAGCCCCCCAAATCCAATTCGCCTGCAGCCCCAGCTTCGACCGCACCTACATCCTCGGCACCCTCAGAGCACGTACGCTTCGAGCCGCCGCACTTCGCGAAGCCGTGCTTCTGCAGCAGCTGCTCGATACGGCTCGTGCGCGGCGCGTACACCGGAGCGCCCGTTGCCGCAACAAGTTCGGGAATTCCCTCGATATGATCGGGGTGGTCGTGCGTGGCGACAATGGCTCCGATGCGTAGCCCTGCCTCACCGCATGTCGCCAGGATGCGCTGAACCTGCTCGCCGGCAGGAGCGGGGTCTATCACCACACATTCCTTGGCACCCGGCTCGGCCACAATCCACGAATTGGTTCCCACATATGTCATGGGGCTGGGGTTGTTCGCGCGCACGCACCGGACGCGCGCGCTTACATGCCCACCGCACCAGGGCGTTTCATCCTCTACGAAACCCACCGCTCAACTCCTTTTCTCGCAAGCCGGCAAGAAAGCGCCCGCCTTGCCGCGTTGCCTATTTGCGCTTCGGAAAATCGCAATGCAGCATAACCGTGCCGTCTTCCTTTTTGATGGGGTACGACATGAAGCGCGTAAGTCGGCGGCGTGTTTCGACAAATTCTTTCGCGTTTTGAGCCGAAGCGATGCAAGTAAGGTTGTAAACGGTTGGCGCCAGCACCAGCCAATTGCCTGCGTCACCTGCACGCATAGCGTACGCGGGAGTTACCCAGTCGGCAATCTGCGCTTCGCTTGTTTCGCCATCGGCCACCTGGCCTTCTGGCATAAGGGCAGAAAAGAAGAACGTGTCGTATCGCTTCGTTTCAAATTCAGGCGTACAGAAGTTTGAAATAAGACCCAGCAAGTCGGTGCGCAAAACCAATCCACGCAGGATGAGCATGTCGGCAAAGGCAATCTCGTGGTTTTCCAGAGCGGTGCGATCTTCCTGCCAGGAAGGGTCGCTCAGGTCCTGTACCACCGAATGCTCGTCGGGGCCCGCCAGCAAAACGCCGCACTCCTCGAACACCTCGCGCGCAGCGGCAACAACCACGCGTCGCGCCACCTCCTCGGTGCAGCCCATGAGCTCAGCCCATTCGGCAGGAGCGGGCCCGCACCACGGGAGATTGGGGTTCGAATCGCGATCATCAACCCTGCCACCAGGGAAAACAACGGCATCGGGAACGAACTCCATCGTTTTTACGCGACGAAGCATAAACACTTCCAGTTCCTGGCCGGTTGGGAAATCGGGCGGAAAATGATCGCTTTCGATGCGGTATTCCGTCTGGAACGGAGCCGAATCACGCACCAACATTACCGTTGCCGCATATTTGGGCTGCACCGGCTCAAACCCTGGCTGAAGCGAAGCCTCGATCTTCGAAAGCACGCTTTCCCTCGCCTTGAACTCGACCGAACCACCCTGCAAATCCACTCGCATAGCACCCTCCTTTTCGCCGCTTCCCGTTGCGGCGCGTCGTTCGCTTTCTATGATACGGTGCGCGCTGGTCTTGCGCCAGAATCAGGATGCGATGCAACCAACATCAACAAGCCTCGTGTGATGCAGAGAGTTGGACAACCGGTTCGCCAAATTGGGGCACTGGCCAACCGAGCCAAGCATGCCCGTTCGCCGGAGTCCGCCGCTAATGCACGCCACCTTAGCAGCTACACGACAAAGCTGAACACTTCGCCCCAGTTTCGCCGCAAGACAAAATCGGCAGTGCAGTTGATGTTGTCATACACGATGGACCATTGCGTATTGCTGGTGATGTCTTCTGGGTTTGGCTCCTGCGAAGAACAGCGCAGCGCCTTCCAGGCAACTTCCTTCGTTTGCAGCTGCACACCATCAAGCACCTCGGCAATGGCGAGCGCGCGTTCTTTACCATGCCCTAAAGCACCGTTCTTCTGATTCGGCAGAACCTCGTTGGCATAGCACGCATAATAGTTGGTGATTTCACGCGCATGCGTAACGACCATAGGGCGCGCAGGATTTTGCGGGTCGTACTCAACAACGCGGCTGTCTCCAGAAGCATCGTTGATGAAGAAATGGTAGTCGCGGCCAGCCATGGCAACCATATCGTACGAGCCCAGCAAGTCTACCGCTTCCTGCGTGCTTGCCGCCCTATCAAGCACCAAACGAATGGCCAGTGAGGTATTGATTTTCGGCTTGCCGCTGTTTTGCCTGGTAGGTAGGCTATCAAGGGTAAGCACCGCAATGGATACGCCCTTTTCGTTGATGCCATCAAGACTCGCGAAGGGCCCCAACATCGCCGCAACTTTACTTTTCAGGCTTTCCTCGGGCATGTTAGCGCCCAAATTGTTCAGCGCCGAAAAAGAAATGGACGCATACCCGCCCTTCGGATGCGTGCGAACCAAAAGCGCAGAGGTATCGTCTTTGAAATCGTAGTTGCGACCCATCAAAACGCTGCTTGGGGCTTCGGCGCAAAACGCACTGCAGGCGAACTTCGGCGCCTCGACCTTTACGGGAACCCCAGGGAATACCTGCTTGCACACCGCGTCGATATAGGCCTGGTCGTCTTCAACCCCTGACTTGATAATGGCGTCAAGGTCGTAACGATACGCAACCGTGCTCTCATACAGATTGTACGCACCGGTAAAACTGGACAACTTCTTCAGCGAGCAAAGCGTCTTAATACGTGAAGCGGCCAACGCCCCAGTCGCAACCGCGGCTACCGCACCGACAGACGCCGCGCACAGCAAACCCACCTTCGCCGTTTTGGAATCACCTGCGAAAACACCCATGCGAGCTCCTATCCCCAAGATCAGCAGATCACTTTTGCCGCCATCGCACCAGCAGTTGCACAAGCCGGCCCAACGAATGGCGCGTTCCTCTTCGTTATTGTAGGGCAACCAGCGAAGCATCCATCCTGCCACACCGCAGGATGGTAACAACTACGTTATTAAATGATGCAGAAGCCGATCTGGTTCTGTCGCACCACAGGAGGGCAACAACTACGCCATTAAGCGATACGGATGGCCCATCTGGTTCTGCCATCCTACTGGAGGGCGGTAATTGGTATCCGATACCCGCAAGCCGCCGCGTGGCGATTCTGATACCCGCAGGAGGGCAGCAAGCCTGCGTCTTTCGGGCTGTTATTCGGCGGACTCTTCCTTGTCGCACTCTTCCTCGCCGAATATTTGCGCTTGAAGCTCAAGATCGAAAGTGTCGGACAGCACATCGAAAAGCTGTTTCACAGCAGCCTTTGCAATGGAACGCAAATCTTGCTGTTTTATGCCCTCGATGATGGTTGTGCGCTCTTCTGCCGGCACATTCAGCACAGAAAGGCTCATCTGCAGATAGCGTTCAATTTTCACGTCAAGGGGAAAATCATCGCTGCACGGGCGCAACATGAAGCCAAGCATCAAGCCCGATGTTCCGATGTCCATCTGGTAGAAATCCTCTTCATCGAATGAGGGGTTGTACTGTTGGAAGAATTTCTGAAGATGCTTCGCGGTATTGCGGCGAATGTACTCCAGGGAGCGTTCGCTGGCATATGCCTGTAAATACAAATCGCGAATGATTTCACTTAATTCGGCAATGGTGAGCTGGACGGACGTCTCGAGCGCATACGCAAAAGCCGGGCTAGCATTAGGTCCCAGCAACGCGGCAGCTGAATCTGCTGCCGAAAACTGCTCAGAAAACATGAGCTTCATCAGCTCATACATCACTCCGTCTTTGTTTCCGAAGACATTCTGGAACGAACTCGAGGACACATCGGCTTCTTTCAGGATGGCCGACATGGTGGTGCCGTGGTATCCCCGCTCCAGGAACAGGCGAACGCTCGTCGAAAGCACGCGATTGCGCACCGCTTCGCTATCGTACCTCCGGGCCATAGAATGTCCTCTTCTCTACTCCAAAACGACTAAGTTCGTCTATTTCAGCGCTGGGAAGCACTTTTGTCAAATAGCCTTTAAAAATATGTACTGTTTGCCAAAAATAATCTAATTAACAGGGGTTATTGCATTTATCAATCATGTCTGAACAAATTCATCTTACCTTACGGGAGGTTCTGCCCAAAACATGGAATTCTTCACTTTCCGCCGCGCAAGACCAATGCAAGGGCTCCACCTCGAACTTTACAGAAAAGCAAGCCCGAAAGCTCAATGAGGCTCAAGACCAGCCCAAAACTTCAATGCCCCGTACAAGATTTCTGAATTAAAGATCACCCCTGCGGCCAGCTTCGTTGCCGCCATTGGGGCTGGCACTCCACTCTCCTCAGGCGAGCCAGATCCACAGCCTGCCTTTTCCCGCCGCCTCAAGACCTAGGGGCTGCCGCTCCGTCCAATCCGCAGCAAACCCCTCTGCACACGGGCTGCCGCCCAACCCAATCCGGCAAGGCACGGGGGCCGCTTCGTCCGATCAGTGGCCATAGACGTTGCTACCCGCGCTGCCACCGAGAATACGCACATCTGCGTGATTTGCCCCGTTGCGATGATCCCCCCCATCACGAAATCTACCTGTTGGGACAATCCACCCATCGTGAAAACAAAAAACTCGGCATCTCTGCAACTTTTTTGCGATTGCGAACTCTTCCCTGTCCCCGCAAAGCGAAAAATGGGCCTTCACACGGCAAATTACCTGCGTTTTTGCGCCTCAATTCGCGATTGGGGAGCTCGCAACAATTGCCAATCGCAAAAAAGTTGCAATTCGGACCGATTTTTTGTTTCCAGACTCTTGGAATAGCTTTGACACAGTGATTTGGTCAGGGCGAGCCTTTGCAGCACCTCAATCTGCGCTACAACGCGGACCCAGCATAGCATCGTGAGCAGCTTCGCAGTGGCTCCCGTGGGCGCCGCCATGCCCCCCCCCAACAAAAAAGCGGCACCCAATTGGGTGCCGCTCCGCTAGCGATCTTTCGTTCGGTGCCGTTCCTGTAGCAGCACCTTCGGAAGAAAACTTACATGTTGGAGAAGGCGAAGTTCTCGGGATGAGCCTTAACCTCGTCGCGCAGTTTCGGATTCATCTTGCGAACGCCACGACGGTTGTCCTCAGTCTGAGAAGCCAGAACCTGGTTGCGGTTCTCCATCTTGATCTGAGACTCGAAAGAGTTGTCAAGAGAAACCTGCAGGGATTCCTTGGTAAGGCGAAGACCCAGAGGAGCAGAGTTCTTAACCATGGCCTCTGCCATCCTTACAGCCTCTTCTACAACATCTTCGTCAGCAACAACCTTGTTGGCGAAGCCCCATTCCTTCAGCTCTTCTGCGCCGATGCGGCGAGCAGTCATCAGAGCCTCAGCAGCGCGAGCGTAGCCCACGATGCGGGGAAGGTAGTAAGAACCGGACATGTCGGTACCGGTAAGGCCGATGTTCAGGTAGCCTGCCTGCATCTTGAAGGATTCGCCGCAAACGCGCAGGTCGCAAGCGCAAGCCAGGGAAAGACCGCCGCCTACTGCATGGCCCTTGAGAGCACCGATGATGGGCTGCATAGCGTTGCGCATGTTAACGGCCTGGTCGGAGCAGATGGTCTGCATGATGCAGTGATCGCGCTGAGCGCGGCCCATGTCTGCGGGGGGCTCGAAGTTGAGCTCGTTGAGGTTGAAGCCTGCGCAGAAGGATTTGCCCTCGCCGGTGAGAACGATTACGCGGCATTCGGGGTCCATACGGACCTTCTTCAGATAGTCGTTGAAGTCGGCCATCTGCTGGTAAGACATTGCATTCAAGTTAGCAGCATCGTCGAAGGAAACAACGTGGATCGGGCCACGGACGTCAACCTTGAGGCGCTCATACTCATACTTGAATTCGGGCAACTTGTATGCCTCCTGATATACGCTCATGCGCACTTCCCCTTCCATATTGGAAATCTCGTATAAGATAGATAAATCGTAGTTTTTTAAAGCGTCCCTTGTCAAGGACAGCAAGGGGCTTTCAGCTTCGTATTTACTGGCTCATACTGCCGAAAGAAGGGGGAACAATGGCAGAATTTAGCCCGACCCGAACCCATGCAACCTGGAAGCCGCGCGTCAGCTCAGCGCACCTTCCCTATTACCGCTGCAGCGAATGCGGCGCCATTCTTGCCGGCATCGACGGCAACGTCGAAATCACGTGCACCAACGACGGTGAGCGTTCGCTTCTGTTCGAACCGCCGTACGGCCATGTCGATTTCAAGCCGAACTGCTGCGGCAAACCTATGGAGCGTATCGAACTCGTAGACGCCGCCGACGTCGAAGACCGCTTCAAGCTGACCTATCAGATTCTTGGCGGCATGAACAACAACTGCATCAACGTGAACTGGCGTTCCATCGACTCCACATGCAAGCCCCGCTGGTTCGGCCTCAAAACGTTCACTGGCATGCAGCACAAGTACGTCACACCCAAGAAGTGGCCGCCCGTGGTGTTCGCTCTGGCAGATGAAGACGCGTTTGCCTACTGCGACAAGAACCCCTGCGTGCAGTGCACCTTCCGCTGCAAGCGCGAGTTCGAGATCTACGCCTATGTAGAAAACATCGGCATGGTGGTTAAGCATCTTGACGAATGGGTAGCGCCTGGTAGCGCCAGCACCGACGACTTCGATTCGCCAACCGAGATCATGGAAAAGGCTCGCAAGGCCAAGGCCGAAAAAGGCGAATAGCCTCATGCGCCGACGCTCTTGCTCTAGCGAGAGGAACGTGCCCGAAACTAATCTGGAACACCTGGGGCCGGCCATACGGTAGCGGCGCCACGCGAGCACGCTGGCACGCCCGGAGCCAACTGCGCGATAGTTGCGCCTTGCCGACGGCCACGCAAGCACCCCAACACACCCGGAGCCAACCGCCACCCAGCAAGCCAGCATCGACGGCACCGACAAGCGCTCCGACACGCCTGGAGCCAACATGCTTCACCGACATTGTCTGGCAAGCAGCCAAGAGCACGCCCGGAACCTGCATACCAGAGTCCGGGGCGTGCTTAAGCCGACAAAGCAGCCTAGAACGCAAGGCGTCTGCAACAGATAAGTGCCCTGCGTCGTTGCGAACAGCGTCCCATTTCCTGTGTCCAGGAAATGGGACGCTGTTTTATGACGAGAAACGCTATGTTCGATACGGGGCCGCTTTCCTGTTTGGGAAGGTTCCAATCAAGACGCCGAACGAAGGCTCTTGACGTGAGTCCCCGAGCAGGACACCAGATGGGACATGGGGAGAAGCGGGCATCCTTGCACGCACAGACAGCCAAGAATCATGGCAAGATATCGCTCAAATGTATTCCCAGAGGAGGCCCGGACGGCAAAAGGGCCTCTTTCGGGCAAGATATTCGCGAAATGTATTCCCCAACACTGCTTTTCACTGCTTTTCGCCGCTTAAAACATACATAAGGAGCCTATGTTGCCAACAACATGCTGTTAGAGCATGCATTTCGGCGACATATTGCCATGAAGAGGCCTTTTTGCCGTCCGGGCCTCCTCTGGGAATGCACGATAACCGTTTCTTGCCACTGTTTAATGCCCACCCTTTCATGCAGGACATTCAGGAGGGCGCCCGGCGAGGGGTAAACGCCGGATGGGGGGACGCCCGGCGAGGGGCCCGCGCTGACCGCGAAGGTGTTCCCGACTGGCGGCTCGCCAGGCGGGAACAGGGGCGATTCGGATTGGCGGCTCGCCAGGCGGGAACAGGGCAAGTCCGATTGGCTTACCACGCTATTTAATTGGCGGCATCCTCCGTTCAGCTAGTGCGCTAGCATTTCTGCTTCGAAGCCCTTTTCGATCACGGCTCCGACAAGCACTTCATCGGGCACGAAATCGCCAAGATGCACCGTGGCCTGCTTGCCCTCGAGATCGACCACCGCACTTTCAATACCGGGCACCGCTTCCAACGCTCCGCGCACGCGACCTGCGCATTTGTGACACTTCATGCCTTCGACGCGCAAGTGTCTTTCACTGGATGAGGAAGTGCGCGAATTATTTGCGAATGCGTTCGCGCTCGAGTCCGACGGCGCCCCACCGCTTGGGGAAACGCCACCGGCAACTTCGTTGGCTGCAGCTGGGCTGCT
>ERZ824978.2089-NODE-2089-length-18574-cov-5.870781_pt1 | contig 18574 bp, 16 predicted proteins | sample MGYA00519860_ERZ824978 | MGnify/ENA primary metagenome ERZ824978 (study PRJEB31778, sample SAMEA3449184) | human gut metagenome | biome: human gut; feature: human-associated habitat; material: faeces | place: United Kingdom | collected 2010/2012 ... | reverse complement strand
TGAAAAGCCTATTGGCAGAGTTAAATATGCGCTATTTTAATTCCGCCAACGGGTTTTTTTTATTCTCTTTGTAATTACTCAATGTTTCCATGTCGGGTATATCGATAATTCTTCGGCTCAACCGGATAACTCCTCCGTCTTTTAGTTCGTTCAGCACTTTCGATACATTAATTCTTGTATCGTCAATCTGTTCTGCAAGGTCTTCCATGCGAATCTGGAGTTTCTTTTCCCCGGTAGGAGTGATGCACCGGAGTTGCATGAAATTTACTATTTTATCCAGTGTGTCACTTGCATGTGGACTTTTCAGCTTACGGTAGACCGTTTGTGCCCGGTTACTCAACATATTTAAATAATTGAGCTGAAATATCTCATATTTATTAAGCTCCGACAGAATATAAGCTTTGTCTATGGTTATGGCATTTACATTTGCATGTGCATAATACGATGCCGTATATTGCGGATACATGCCAAACAGTGAGTAAGGCTCAATGATTTGAGGGCTTTCCAGTGTTTCGTGAATGGTATAATGGTAAGTATGGTCTACAGACTCAGCGCGTATTTCACCTTGTAAAATGAAAATGATATTGTTACAATAATCACCTTGTTTTACAATGCGGCTTCCGGCTGTATACTTCTGAAAATGCAATCTAACTTTTTCCAGTATGGATGTAAAGTCTTCCTTGCATAGTCCTTGAAACAGAGGTAGCAATAAAAGCTTATCGTACATAGTGCTTTGCATCGGCATTTAACTTTATTAAGTTATATTTTAACGTACAAAAGTAGCGAATATTTTGAATGTTTTTCCGGCTTTTACCTTTTTTATCGTTTCTTTCCGTCTGATAATGTTTGCCTGCTCCCTTGCATTATGGTTATTTTTGCATAACTTTGCGTAACATTAATCGTAATGAAGAGAATATGGGAACTTTAAATTTTCAAGAGCTGATCAGTGCTTTTATCGTATTGTTTGCAGTAATTGATATAATAGGTGCTGTGCCTATTATTTTAGATTTAAAGCAAAAAGGTCGTGCGGTAAATGCTGTTCAGGCTACTTTAATTGCTGCGGCATTATTGTTAGGGTTCTTTTTTGCCGGTGATATGATGCTGAAGCTATTTCAGGTTGACATTGCTTCGTTTGCCGTTGCCGGAGCGTTTGTAATTTTTCTAATGTCGCTGGAAATGATTCTTGATATAGAGATATTTAAGAATACAGGACCTATAAAAGAGGCGACACTGGTCCCTTTGGTTTTCCCTCTGCTTGCCGGAGCCGGTTCGTTTACTACCTTGCTTTCACTAAGAGCCGAATATGCTTCCATTAACATTATTATCGCGCTACTGCTAAATATGGTGTGGGTATATATCGTACTGAAGATGACCGACCGTATAGAACGCATTTTAGGGAAAGGTGGTATTTATATTATCCGGAAATTCTTCGGTATAATTTTGCTTGCTATTTCCGCTCGCCTGTTTACTGCGAATATAACTTCTTTGATAGATCAGTTCCAACAGTTAAAATAATAAAATCAGGACAAGCCATGCAGGAGAAAAACTGCAGCTTGTTCCCGATTTATCCAGATGTAGAGAGACTTTATTTTCGTATTTCTCCACTTCCGATACATAAATGGGCGTCTTTGTCGTAAATAACCCCAAACTGACCGGGAGCGATACCTTGTATTTTTTCAGAGCTTCTGATGTGGCATATGCCATTCTTTAATATGAGATTTCCCTGATGAAAGCCGTCTGTGTGGCGGACTTTAAAGCAGACTTGCTGTTCTTTTTCCGTAAGCCATGGATTGTCTGTAATGAAATGAAAGTCTGTTAATTTGAATTCATTGCTGTATTGCTGTTCTGTGTCATATCCATGCGATACATACAATATATTGTTTTCTGTATCTTTGTCTACAACGAACCACGGACCTCCACTCAATCCCAGTCCTTTACGTTGGCCGATAGTATGAAACCAGAATCCGCGATGTTTGCCTATTTCTTTACCCGATTCCAGTTCTATGATACTTCCCTGGCGTTCTCCTAAGAAGCGTCGTATAAAGTCGTTGTAATTGATTTTTCCTAGAAAACAGATTCCCTGACTGTCTTTCCTTTGTGCGCTGGGCAGTTTTGCCTGAGCTGCAATATGGCGTATTTCTTTTTTCATGTAACCGCCTAACGGAAATAGCAATTTGGAAACTTGCAGATAATTGATTTGAGCCAGAAAGTCAGTCTGGTCTTTAATCGCATCTTTTGCTGTTGCTAGCCAGGTTTTTCCATTCAGTTCACAAGTTGACGCGTAATGTCCTGTTGCTATTTTATCGTAAGCATATCCAGCCTTTTGCTCAAAACAACCGAATTTGATCAGCTTGTTGCACATTACATCCGGATTGGGAGTAAATCCGTTTCGAACCTTTTCTATTGTATATGCTACCACCTGATCCCAATATTCTTTCTGAAGATCAATAATCTCCAGTTGCAGGCCGTAACGGCGTGCCGTAGCAGTAGCCAGTTCGATATCCTCTTCTGCCGTACAACTAAGTTCGTTGTCGGTGTCCATTCCTATCTTAATGTAAAATAAGTCAGGTTTGTATCCTTGCTCGCAGAGTAAATGTACGGCCACGGCACTGTCTACTCCGCCTGAGATAAGTGCAGCTATATTCATGGGCGATATTTTGTTTGTTGCAAAGATACCGCCTGCCGGCTTTGTAGCAAATACCCTTTTTAGGGTATTTTGCATTTACTACCTGCCATATAGCTTGTCGATCAGGTCACTTCTTCCTATTTTCTTCAGCTCATTGATGATAGCACGCCGTTCTTCTGGCTTGTACCAGAAGAAGAACATACGTTGTGCCAGTTTGTCTTTCTGAGTTTTGGCAGAGAATACAGGTTCCAGGGTATAAGGATGATAGCCTGTATACCATGCCTCCGTGGCTACAGTCATAGGAGTAGGAGTAAAGTCCTGTACCTGCTCCAGGTGGAAATCCAGCCGTTTGGTGATAACGGCAAGTTCAGCCATATCTTCTTCAGTACATCCTGGGTGACTGCTGATGAAATAAGGAATGATTTGCTGACGCAGGTTCAGCTCCTTATTTATTCGGTCGAAGATACGTTTGAAACGATAGAACTGTTCAAACGGTGGTTTACGCATGATATAAAGCACACGGTCGCTGGTATGTTCCGGAGCCACCTTCAAGCGTCCACTTACATGACGTGCTATCAGCTCCCGAGTGTATTCCGCCGTACTCTTGTTTACTTCAGGATCCTTGCTCTCGTGCAACAGCAAATCATATCGGACACCGCTTCCGATAAAACTCTTTTTAATCTTAGGGAGCGCATCGACAGCATGATAAATATCCAGCAGCGGGCGATGATCGGTATTCAGGTTCGGACATACCTTAGGATGGATACACGACGGGCGTTTGCACCGGCGGCACATACGTTCGTCACGTCCGTGCATGCCATACATGTTTGCTGAAGGTCCTCCCAGATCACTTAAGTAACCTTTAAAATCAGGCATTTCCGTAATAGCCTTTACTTCCTTTAAAATACTTTCCTTGCTCCGGCTCACGATAAATTTTCCCTGATGCGCAGAAATCGTACAGAAAGCGCATCCTCCGAAGCATCCCCGATGAATATTGACCGAGAATTTTATCATGTCGAAGGCAGGAATCCGCTTCCCTTTATACTTAGGATGAGGCAAGCGGGTATAAGGCAAGTCGAACGACATATCAAGTTCTCCCTGTGTCATTGGAGGGTATGGAGGATTCACTACTACCACATCGTTTCCAACTTCCTGATAGATGCGTGCAGCTTCATATTTATTCGATTCCTCCTCAATATGACGGAAGTTTTGTGCCTGTTTCTTTTTATCCTTCAAGCACTCCTCGTGTGAAAACAAGCGCAAATCGTTTTCGCTGGAAGCAAACTTAGCTTTCCGGCACAAATAAGCCGTTTGAGGTAAGTCGTAGGGGATAACACCGTCTGTTTTCAGCCGTTTGCATAAATCTGTAATGGGCTTTTCTCCCATTCCGTATATCAACAAGTCGGCTCCTGATTCAGTCAGGATAGAAGGACGGACTTTGTCTTCCCAATAATCATAATGAGTCAACCGGCGCAAGGAAGCCTCGATTCCCCCCAGGATAACAGGTACGTCCGGATAGAGTTTTTTCAATATCTGAGTATAAACAATGCTTGGATATTCCGGCCGCATGTCATGTCGTCCGTCGGGAGTATATGCGTCTTCACTGCGCAGACGTTTGTTGGCCGTATATTTGTTGACCATACTATCCATACATCCGGCAGAAACACCGAAAAACAATCGTGGTCGTCCCAGTTTTTTGAAATCGCGCAAATCGTCACGCCAGTTAGGCTGGGGAATAATGGCCACTTTTAGTCCTTGTGCTTCCAGCATACGACCGATGACGGCAGCACCAAACGAAGGATGATCTACATATGCATCTCCACTGAACAGGATAACATCCAGTTCATCCCATCCTCTCAATTCTACTTCTTTTTTGGTTGTAGGCAACCAGTCGGTTAGTTTATACTCTTTCAAATTTCAATATTTTTAGTTAGTCACAGGCATTGCCCTTTTCTTAAATTCCTTGTCAGAAAACAAGGAAAGAGCCTGTTTTAAAATTTCGGATATGTGTTTTTCCGGCATTTTTACAGCTTTCTTTTACGGAAAACTAAAAAAATAAACCGGTATGAAATTTAAAACAGGCCCTTTCTTATTATTCTTCTTCTGTTGTCTGTTGTTCGTTTTCCCACTTAATGTAAAGCAGAATCAACTGATGAAGCCCGAATGCTTTCATATTATTGTGGTAAATAACATCAATGCAAAGATCTAATAAATCTTTACAATTCTCTGTCATGGATGCGATAAGCGAACGGACATTCAGTTTCAGCTTGTCAAGAACCGATTCATCAACAATACCGTTGCTGTCTATCAGTTGTTGGAACAAGGCATATTTTTGAATTGTTTTCAGATGTTCTTCCGATATCTCCATGCTGCGTGTGCCAGATACGTTTGTTTGTATTGTGTACATAGTCTTGATTATTTTTAACGTTTACATGAGCAAAGATAAAAAATTAAATGAATAGAGAGCATTATTTCTCCTCAAAAAAGTGCAGCATGGCTTTCATGACATGTGTCCGCTGGTCAGCATTCACGATACTTTCGAAAGGGAAGCCCAAAACAAAAGTACGGTACGCTCCTTTATAAGCCACTCCGGCACACTGTTTTCCTTCTGTATAACAAAATACAGGGAAAGCTTGTTCAGCTGGAAGAATACAGTCGGGGGCAGGAACAGCATACGTCTGCTCATTGGCACCACGTGGAATCTGAAACCTGATATTCGTTCCGAAAATCTCTCCCGAGCGTACATGTTTCATGCTTCCTCCGTATGTGTATTTCAAAACATTGGCGGTGAAGTTTGTATCGCCCAGCTTATTACCGATATAAGAACCGCTGATAAACAATTTTCCTCCATCTCGACAATAATTGGTAAGAGCCTGTTGCATACGGCTGCTCAAAGTGCTGTTTTCTGCTCCATAAATAATATCTACCATGTAATACGGACTTAAATCAGTAGAACCACTCTCAACAGTTTCGCTGCTGCATGACACAAACGAATAGCGTCCGGCTGTCTGGATAGCCTTACCGTGCACAAACGGATAATCGAATGTATTTCCGGCAATCTGCATTCCTTCCAGTTCATTGCCGCTATAACCTAAACCATCTTCAGTTTCAATACCGGCTTTTGTGCGGTTAAAATTCTGCTGGTAGCCGCAAAATGCTGTCGTGCTGATGTATGGCAATCCCGGGTCGGACTGAATATCAAAACCTTGCATCATAAGGTTATTCATTGATTCCGGTCCACTTGTACGGTGAAATGCATTTACAATGAGTACTGTACCTTTACTTCTCTTTGCCTTGTAAGCCGACAAAATTTCTGAAGGGAAACTTTCACCTCCCTTATTTACAGCGGTAACCTTGAAACTATAAACCAGCCCAGGTTCTGCTTTTACAGTAAAACTGGTCCCTTTTACGTATGTTCCGTTGTCGAATCCACCATATCCGATACGCGTATAAACCACATATCCTTGAGCTTTTGATGTTGGTTCCAACGGGTCTTCTGTTGGAATCCAGCGCAGTTCGAATGTATTTTTCTTCTTTCCTTCAGTCACTGCAAAATGGCTGACTGGCAACGGCTGAACTGTATAGTTGCTATGATGCATTTCTGCGAGGTATTTCAATATCGATTTGTAAACAGAACGTGCTACCGTAAATTTAAATTCCGGTTCATAGCCCAGTTTCAAATCGGTGAAATTCTGATGCGAAAGTGTTTCGAGTATCATCGAAGGTACAGCCGGCAGGCGAGTTTCGCTATAGTTCCGGTTCCACATGCTGCGTCGTGCCCACTGTATGCCAAAGCGTGAACTGATATCTTTTTGCAATCCGGTCAGTACCATGTCTGTCAAGTCGCGTGATGCATAACGTGAAATCCCGCTGTTTACCTTTCCGTCGTTGAAATTGGTTGTATAGATACCCAGTGAGCCAACTAGCGCATCGTCAGTTTTGAATCCGGCATCACTATGCATGGCAAAAGTCAGTTCGAAAGGAACTTTCAGACCTTTTTCCGTGGAATTGAACACCGAACCTCCACTTAGGTAGTTGGTCATCAGTGAACGTGCATTGATATCATCATTATAATCGTTTTCCCCCTGACTCTTGCTGTATACCTCGTATGGCATTCCTGCCCATTGCCCCCAGTAACGCGCTCCTTCCAGATAACGTGGCACTCCGCTGACGTTTCCGCCGCGAATGATATTTCCCATACCACCTCCAAAGCGGACAGCATCGGCGCAAACTACACCTTTTTGTGAACTCTCGTTGCTCAGTACTACCATACCGTAATCGTTCACCCCTTTGTCGAATTCGAATGTACCCAGATACACCCACGTTCCGCCACCCATTTGCTGGTTGACTTTAAATTCGGTGACGCCTCCTTTATGGAATACCAGATATTTGGCATCCGAAACACTCTGAGGCAAAGTTTGATAACTTACATATACAGTATATTTTCCTGTTTCAGGAATATTGGGAATCCATTCAGCAAAAGCTTTTTCTGGTTTTGAGAGGGTAGAGATAAAGCGTGCCGTGCCGTCGCGGAACGGATTATAGTTGTCGGGATATCGGAGATATTTCTGAGCAAACCCCGGTTGCGAGGTGGTCTTCCATACATTTTTTTTGTAATTCTTTTCGAAGTACCGGCTGCCGGGAGTACATGTATTATTGTCCACTATCACCTCATTCTTTTGCCAGTCGCGCTCACGTGGTGTAAAAACAACTGCTCCGGCGTTTTCGAGCATCGGAATAAGATAAGGTACTACGATAGACTGAGTATACAAATCTTCGGTAGTACCGAACAAGCGTGGACGCTGCCAGCGCCATTCGTTACGGTCGTTCTTATAAAATTTTCCGTGACTTTGCCATACGGCAATATGCCGGTCCTGTAATCCCTGACTGATTTTGAACGGTTTCGAGATATTCTGCGTCCATGCATCACCTTTATATTCTATTTTTCCATACAGACGTTCCTTGTCCTTTCCCTTCTTGCGCAGAAAGTTAGGTATCAGATTTTCTATAGGCTGACCGTCAGCATACAGAGTTATCCGATAGTAATTTACGGGTCCAGGCAATAACTGTTTCAGAGAGCGGTAAATAGCCTGTGTGTTTTCTTCTGTAAAAGGCTGGTAACCAAAATTATCATTGGCATATACTTGCAAAGTCTTGTGCTCATGATCGACTGTAAAGTGGTCGAGTTTGCATGTACCGATATTTGCATAACTCGTCTGGTAATTAATGAAATAGTCCGTCAAGCGTTGTTCAATATTTTTTTCCAAGCTTTGAGCCGGTAAATTACCTGAAACACAAAGTAACAGACAGATATATGCAAGAAAAAATCGTTTCATAATGTAAGTTTTTATGTTGAGGGACAAACTTACCGAAAATCTGTGGAATAACCTTGTGAAACGGGGGAAATGATGCTAAAAGTCTTGATGTCAAAGTTGATATGATGTAGTATCAATCGGTTATTCTGTGTATAGTTATGTTATCAATAATAGTTTTAAACTCGGCTTCAGGTTAGTTTTTTTATTGCTTGTGTAAGTGGAAAATTAAATTTCATATCCAGTATTTGGACTAACATACACCACACGTCTACGGATAGTGACGTGAGAATACAAGAAAGCCAATACCGTACGTCTGTGTGCCGATGATGTGCTAACATGTAAGATTACGCAAAAGCAATGGAAAAATACGGTTTTGCAACGAGGTGTACGTGGCTCAGAAGCACGGCAAACAACAACAGCTCAATACTACCGTGATTTTTTGTACTTTGCATCGAAGGGAAGCCCATTGGAGAGTGGCTCAAGGAGCAGTTCGACAAGTTTTACAACTATACGGAAAAAGCCTTATACAGTTTTAAGACAGAAAAGGAATCAAATATAAGGATTAATTTACTTAGTCTTAATCGAAAAGGAATAGTCAAAAATTGGTTAGGTTACTTATTATCAGTATCTTTGAGTATCATCAAGATGAAAGATTATGAAAAAGTTTCTGTTCATATTGTGTTCATTGGTCGTTATCAGTAAGCTTACCGCACAAAACAGCGATTATACAGACATATCCGCATTGCTGGAAAACAAAATCTGGAATGTACAATTACCAAAAGGTAAGCAATATACTATGAAGATGGAATTTCGTGATGCAGGATGGAAAAAGACTTTTTTATATGATGAGAAGAAAACAGAAACATTTTATTCTTATTCATTGTGTGGAGATACAATCAAGGTTTTTGAGTCAAGGAAAAAGTATATCATTCAAGAACTGACAGACAGCACTTTGGTTTTCCAATATCTGCCGGATAGCTTGACGATGGGAGTCGGCTCTGTCAAATGTGTAACAGACAACAGTATTGAAGGACAGCGTAAGAACGAAGAACGGCTGGACAGCATCTGGCGTAAAGAGGAAATTTGGAACATGGGTGTTACAATGATAACCGGAGAACCTGTTAAAGATTTATCCACGATAGAACCTCCACGATGGGCTGTTTGGGATTATGATCTGACAAAATACTATGTTGCCAAGATGAAATACCCGGAAGAATTGCTGAAAAAGAACAGGGCGGGGTATTCTGTAGTGATGTTTTCCATTGATACTTTGGGATTGCCACGTGCTATCAATATTTTGACAACCAAATATAAAGACTTCGACAAGGAAGTCATTAGATTGACCAAAGAACTTCCACACTGCCTACCATGTCGGGACAAGAACGGGAAGCGTATGGAATGTCTATACACGGTATATGTCCCGTTTCTGCCACAACACTATAAAGACAGAGTAAGAAAAGACAGTATTGGGGAAGAAGAACAGAAACATTGCTTTGTGGAATGGGAATCACCATCTCGTTTCATGGATGGAAATCCAAGGACTATACAAAATTATATAGACGAAAGACTTGTGTACGACCCGAGTTTGTTAGGTAATAAAGAACAGGTGAGAGGATTTTATAAAGTAAAAATAAATTCGTATGGAGAAGTATCCGAAGTTGATGTTTTCCGTAGCTGCGGCATACATGAGTGGGACGCGCAAGTAGTGGATATTATCAAAGGTATGCCCCGATGGACACCTGCCATCAGTTATTATGGCAAAAGCAAATACCGGGAGTCTATATGGACCATGAACGTTTTCTTCAGGAAGACAAAAGGCAAGCTGATTGCTCATACATTTGAGAAAAATCTTGAGACAGGTGTTCCCGTATGCTTCCTGAATGAACGGGGAGATACCATTGTGCCATACGGCAAGTATAATTACTGTCAAATAAATCGCGTCAAAAATTTAGTTTTCGCATACGAAAACAAGCAAGATACCCGGATTGTCTGCTTGAATGGTCAAGGCGAAGAACTGTTCTACGTCTTTCAGTATGACAACGGACCGGATAAACTTCGGGAAGGACTGTTTCGTATAACGGATGAAAACGGACTGATTGGCTTCGCTGATTCTTTAGGGAATATAGTTATAAAGCCCCAATTCAAATTTGCCTTCCCTTTTGAGAATGGCAAGGCAAAGGTTACATTTTCAGGAGAAAGTAAGGTCGTTCCTGATTCTAAAGATGAAAAACATTACTGGGATAGTCCCGACTGGTATTATATAGATACGAATGGCAAAATTTTATAGGGTTTATTGCTAACTTTAGCCCTTACCTCAACTTTTCTTATTTAATGCACCGAATACCATATAGACCTTGATTCTTATAAAATCACATTATGCTGATTTTCTGATTGTCTTCTGAAAATCTGTGCTGCGATGCTGCCTGAAAAGTTGTGCCATACCGAGAACATGGCTCCAGGTACGGCTGCCATGGGAAACAAGGCAAAATGGGTGGCAGCAAGTGAAGTTGCCAGACCGGAATTCTGCATACCGACCTCGATGGCTATGGCCGAACGTTTAGACGGTTCGCTTCCGGTTATGGCAGAGAGGCCGTATCCTAAGACTAGTCCGAGCACGTTGTGCAGAATAACCGCTACAGCCACTATCAGGCTGCATGTAAGGATGCTGGTTGCGTTGTGTGCTACGATAATGCCGATAATAAAGGCAATGGATAAGGTAGAAATCATCGGTAGCAACGGCACTATCCGTCGGGTAGTCCGCTGGAAGTAATGATTGGCAGCCACTCCCAGTACGATGGGTACTATCACCACTTGCACGATACTTAAGAACATGCCTGCTACGTCTACTTTCACTGATTCTCCGGCAAGCAACCATACGAGGGCAGGTGTCATGATGGGAGCCAGCAGGGTAGAAACTCCGGTCATAGCTACACTCAGGGCTACATCACCTTTGGCCAGGTAGCAGATAACGTTGCTGGCCGTACCTCCCGGACAACATCCTACGAGGATTACTCCTAAGGCGAGTTCTTCCGGCAAAGACAGTAACTTACAGAGTAGCCACGCTAGTGAGGGCATGATAAAACTGTGCCAGTTCGCCGACGAGAATGTCTTTCGGATGCTGTAAGACCGGTCTGAAGTCGGACGGACGGAGTGTTAGTCCCATGCCGAACATCACCACGCCCAGCATTGGTGTGATGGCCGAAGTGTCTATCCAGACGAACGAAGAAGGCAAAAAGAGAGCCACAGCCGTCACTAGCACTACCACAAGGGTAATATGGGCGGCAATCCATATAGATAGTTGGATGAGTTTATTTTTCATTGTTGTTGTCTCAAAAATTGTCTGCAAAGTTACAAAAATCCTCAGACTCAGTCATATAGTGATAATTATTACTTAAATTATCAAAAATATGACATACAGAACCCACTTAATATCTGTAGGTGTAATCCATTTCATATGTAGTCGTCTTTTATTGTGTTTGGTAAAATCTTACTTTTTATGATATTCTATGTCTTGTTCCGCTGCCATTGAATAATCACCCCCACCTAAATGGTACACTTTCGGTTCATTTACGGTTGGGTCATTATCCGTCCATTGCTCACACTGGCGAATAACGGTCTCGAGCGCATTTGCAGCTTCTTCAGGTGGATAATGGTACTTCTTCAGCAGACGCTTAATCATTTTGCGCATACCGGCACGGGCTGATTCCTTTTTCTGCCAGTCAATGGTACGGTTCTTTCGCAGGGTTTCCGTCAGCTCCTTGGTCATGGCCACCAGTTCCTCATTGGTATATATATCATGTACGGCTTGAGGTTGAGTTAGAGCATCGTAGAAAGACTTTTCTTCACGTGTCAGCCCGAGGTCATTTCCGGCAGCTTCGGAGGATGAAATTTCTTTTGCCAATTTCAAAAGTTCCTGTATTACCTCTTCATTTGTAAGCAACCCTTTCAGGTAGTTCGATAAAGAACGATTCAGCAGATCAGAGAACTTTTCAGCCTGAACGATGTTCGTCTTCTGATACAAGGTCACTCGTTCTGCCAATAACCTTTTCAGCAGTTCAACGGCTATGTTCTTTTCCTTCATTTTGGATATGTCGTCAAGAAATGCTGCATCAAACAGAGAAAATTCAGCCTTTACATCAGAGAAAAGATTAATCACTCCTTCACTCTTGATGCTATGTTTGAGCAACTCTCCAATTCTTGCGTTGATTTCGCGTTTGGATACCTTTCCTTTTCCCGTCATTCGTGAGAGTAGGGTACGGACTGCTTCAAAGAATGCCGCTTCATATCGCTGTGATTCGTCTAACAAGCTTCGACACAGTGTGAGGGAGTTATGCAGAAGTAGTGCTTCTTTCAGGAACATTTGATGCTGTTCCTGCTTGGCTGGTGACATGATGAAGTTCACTCCGCCTTTTATGATTTGAGCACATTCTAGGTCGGATGCTGTTCGGAAATTGCTGTAATCGTAACCGTGGAACAAATCGCGGCAAACCTCTAATTTTTCCCTGAATTTAAGTAAGGCCGTTTCCTTAATATCCGGATTCCCAAAGTTCTTGCGGTCCCGACGAGTATAGTCGTGCATGGCCTCTTTCAAAGCTTTGGCTATGCCGATGTAGTCTACCACCAGACCGCCCGCTTTCCCGTTGAACACCCTGTTTACGCGAGCGATGGCCTGCATCAGGTTATGTCCGCTCATGGGCTTGTACACATACATTGTAGCCAATGACGGTACGTCAAAACCGGTCAGCCACATGTCCACTACAATGGCAATCTTCATCGGATCCTCGTTGTCCTTGAAACGCTTGGCGAGTTCCTTCTTATACTGTTTGTTGCCGATAATATCATGCCACTCTTCAGGATCCTTGTTGCTGCCAGTCATTACCACCTTCACCTTTTCAGTCCAGTTAGGACGCAGTTCCAGCAGTTTGTGGTAAATACTCATTGCGATAGGGCGTGAATAAGCCACAATCATGGCCTTGCCCGTCAGCTCATATTGTCTGTTTTCTTCGTAATGCTTCAGAATGTCCCTGCACAGCGAATCGATTGTTTCCGGAGCACCCAAAATCTCTTCCAAGTGCGACATCTCCTTTTTGCTCTTCTCAATCTGTTCGTCCGTAGCACCTTCCTCGGCGAGCAAATCATATTCCGCGTCAATAGCTCTCAATGTGGATTCGTCCAGGTTTAGATTGATTACACGCGATTCATAATATACCGGACAAGTGGCACCATCAGCCACCGCCTGAGTCATGTCGTACACATCGATATAGTTACCGAAAACCTCAACCGTATCCCTGTCTTTCGTAGATATGGGCGTACCTGTAAAACCAATGTACGATGCATTCGGTAGGCAGTCATGAATAATCCTTGCAGTACCTATAACACGTTTGGCAATATCTTCCCCTTTCTCATTCTTGGTCATGCGGATTTTCTCTTCAAATCCGTATTGCCCGCGATGGGCTTCGTCGGTCATCACCACAATGTTTTTTCTGAGTGACAAAGGCTCGGCCGATTCTTCAAATTTCTGCATGGTGGTGAATACAATTCCGTTTGCTTCACGCCCGGCCAGTAGAGCCTTCAGGTCTTCGCGGCTTTTGGCCTGTACGGGCACCTGACGTAAGAAATCCTTACATTTGGCAAACTGAGTATAGAGCTGGTCGTCCAAATCGTTGCGGTCTGTAATTACCACGATGGTAGGCTGGGAGAGTTCACTTTGCAACAAGTGAGCATAGAACACCATGGAAAGCGATTTCCCGCTGCCTTGCGTATGCCAGAACACGCCAATCTTACCGTCATTCTGTACGGCGATTTTCGTACGCTCAATAGCTTTCTTTACTGCAAAATACTGATGATACCCGGCAAGAATTTTTGCGGCTCCTGCTTCGTCTTTCGAGAAGCAGACAAAGTTCTTGATAATATCTAAAAGACGCTCTTTCTGGAAGATGCCTTCGAAAAAAGTATCATAATCGGCAAAGTCCGTACTTTCATAGTTGCCATCCTTGGTCTTCCACTCCATGTAGCGGTCTTCCTTGCTTGTTAGCGTTCCGGCCTTTGAGCATGCCATGTCACTCATTACACAGAACACATTATATATGAAGAGTGATGGAATTTCTTTCATGTAATTGCGTAGCTGTAAATAGGCTTCCGATGCATCCGTTTCTTCGCGTGAAGGAGATTTCAGTTCCATAACCACAAGAGGAAGTCCGTTTATGAAGATGATGATGTCTGCCCGCTTTTCGGAGTACTCTACAAAAGTCCATTGGTTCACCACCTGGAAGTCGTTGCGCTCAATGTGTGCGAAGTCTATCAGATAGACAATGTCATTCCGTTGTTCTTTACCGTCAAAATAGGAAACTTCTATGCCATGTTGCAGATAGTCCATAAATAGCTCGTTTTTCTGTGCCAGACTTCCGGTGTCAATGCTCTTCAGTTTGGCTACAGCCTCATTTATTGCTGTTTGTGGCTTTCCTCTGTTCACATTACTCAGGCTTTCCATAAGCTGTTCTTCATAGAACGGCGCATAGTAATCACGCTCTATGTCAGGGCCATAAAGATGTGTATAGCCCATCTGCTCGAAAAGGGCTATCACGGCTTTCTCGTAGTTTTCTTCTGTGAATGACATAGTATTTTATGTGTTTGGTCTTAGCAAGTTTCTAATCTTTCAATCCATTCATTAAAAAGAATACATTTTTCTCTGATAGTTTCCAGTCCTATTTCCAAAGCCAGAAAAGCTCCATCCGTCACTTTATCATATCCGCAGACGGCTTTCTTCAGTCGTTCGGAAGGCGCAGTAGCTGGACCATTGTTTATCTCTTCCGGTGTGTCAGCACTGTTTACCGCACTTTCCAATAACGAGAAATTAAGTTCGTTTTTAGTAAAATTATTTTGGAATACCGAGATATCACTAAACAATAATCCTTCAAATTCGTGTAACTGTATATAGGGAACAAATCTTGAACGTAGTTTTTCGTCCATGTTAAGAGACATTCGTTCGAAAAGATAATGCATTCTCTCATAAATATTTTTTATTGTTTTGCTGTCCATCCATCCGGGAAAATTGTACGAATCTCTGATACGGTAATAATCCACAAACAATGAAACTATACAATTTCCCTCATTCAGATGTCTGACAATTTGTTTCCTCAGTGTATCCCAAGCTACAATACCTCCATTTGAATGTTTGATGGTAGGAGCTTCCAAAATAATATCCTTGGACTGGAAATAATCACGCAACAAGTCATTGCAGAATGCTTGTTCTGTCGGTCCCTCGCAAATGATAATCAATCTTTTCATCTCGGCTGCCCTCCTTTCAGGATGTTTTGTTTCCACAAGTCGCCCAGCGTATAATCCTCCAGCCAAGACTCCAGACTTTCAGGTTTTAACCTTTCCATCACCGAAACTCCTTCAATCTGATTAACGGTAATCACATTTTCGGCATCAAAATTAGTAATCAAATCTGCACTTTGAGTCGCTATAATGACTTGTGTCCCTCTGCTTGCAACCGATTTTATCAGGCCGGCTAGTTTCTGAATAGCCAAAGGGTGTAGTCCCAATTCAGGTTCGTCGATGATGATAACTTTCGGTGGAATTGGTTGCAAGAACAGCGTTGTCAATGCAATGAATCGTACAGTCCCATCGGAGAGGTCCGTCGGTCCGTAAATAGTCGAACTGAATTTATCTGTCCACTGCAGGCGAACTGTATCAGCTGCACTTACGTTGAAATAGAAATCACTGAAATAAGGAGCAATGCTTTGAATGACACGTACAATCCGTTTGTAGGTAATAGGGGAATTCTCTCGGATGCCATACAGAAAAGCTGCCAGATTTTCTCCCTTTTCATACAAGTAATAGACATCGTTCACAATGTGACTTTCTTTGGTGAACGGAGAGCTTTTTCCTGTGTCATGAAAGTGATATTTTTTTATCTCAGACAGATAGTTCCGGATGTATTCACCTCTTGACAGTCCGTTATAAGATTTAATATTGGCTTCATTACCGAAACTGGCTATATCAGAATACGAGCCATAATATCCCAGTTTCTCTTTTGAAAATACAAACTTGTTATCTCCCTCTTTCAGTTCAAACGAATAAGAGTTGCATTTAAAATAAACAGTAGCACAAATTGTATCTGTAATCTTGCTGCCTTGAAAGAAGTATTTGTCGATGCCTCCTCCCAGTGCTACATATTCCGTGAGCTTTTGTTCATATAGTCGGTTCAAGAACTCGAAGAAAGACAAAAAGTTACTCTTTCCTGACCCGTTAGAGCCTATCAATATATTGATAGAAAGCAAGTCAAGTGCCAAATCTTTGAAAGATTTATATCCCTTAATTTCTATTCTGTCCATAATTTGATGTTATTGTATTGGGAAGTGACTATCGCAAAGATAGTAATTTTTCTCCTGTTGAACCATCTGAGTTTTCGGATAGTTGACTTTTGCAATATCTCTTCTTGTACATTCTCAAGAGATGATTAATAACTGCTATTCAGTAAAGAAATTAATATTCTCTATATATCCATTTATTTTTGATTCTCTCCTAAATATTGATCTATATTATCTCTAATTTCTTGTAATCCTTCTGTTTTAGAAAAATCGAATGTACTAATCCATGCCCAAATTTCTTCTTTTAAATTCGGTAAATAATCAGAAACTAAGACATTTTTGTTGTTAAAATCAATAGTTAATGTGATGAATCCTACACTTGTAATAGAAATAAGATACCCACAGCAATAATTTTGATTGAAATCATTCGTAAGCAAATTCAAATTCCATGCTTAATTTATATCTTTTGACTTAATACACGCATACATAGCCATAATCCCTAAGGGAGATGTTGTATTAATATAGGATTTAACATAGGAATCTATATTGAATTTTTTTAAATCTCCATTCAGGTATTTAAAATTATTACTTTTACCAAAAGCAGATTCAGACGTCATTCCAATAATTTGATCTGTTTTCTTTTCAACCCTATTTACTATATCAATAATTTTCTTAATGTTTTCTTGTAGGCTTTCAGCAGATTCAGAATATGATAGTGTAGCTTTTTCTACAGTTTTTGCCGCATTATTCAATATTTCTACTTGTCCTGCGGACTGGCTATTACTATAAAAGGAGTATAAAATTGTAACTACAGCTAGTATAATAGATATCAGGGCAGAAGCCAACGAAACAAAATCCAGAACATTTCTATTTCCATAAAAAACATTTGAAAAAACTATAATGCCGAGCAAAGTCAAAATACTTGCATAGTATATGTACGCCCCCCAACTTCTTGGTTGCTTTTGATGTACTCTGTACGCAGAAAGACCAATAGCTGCAATAATGATAATTGTACAACAGATTATGATTGTCTGTATTATACAAGGTGTTAAAATACTATTCATTATCAGACGAATTTTATATTAGCTATTTAATAATCATTTATTATTCATTCAAACTTTTATCAACTATGTCAGTAATCTTGAGTTCACCAGACATAAGTCGAGGAAGAAGGGTATCGCGAAATTCTGATAAGCTATCTATTTCATTTGAATACGATTCCATCAAATCAAAAATAGGTTTAACAATAGTACTAAAGTTTTTAATATGTTCATTGGTTGGAAGCAGAATCTTCATGCCTTTAATAATTTTCGAATTAACTGCCGTAGCTATAGAGGAAGTGCTTCCTAATTTAGAGTAATCATAATTCTTTAAAGTTAGATAGGTAAATTCACGATATTGGGAGTATGGCAAATAAAATCTGGCTATAGCCTCATTGGTAGTTAATTCCTTTTGAGCAATAGCAACTCGTCCAATAGTTAATTTAAAACTTAGCAGTATTGTATCTTTAGGCACAATAATAATATTAAATTTATTTATCGCATCCTCTGTTAGATACTCTTTTGAATTGCCTATAAAGGCGCCACAGTTTCCCATATCTGATATAGAAACCCATTGAACATTAGAACTTTCAGAATTAGAAAACCAAATACGTTCTTTTCTCGGTGGAGTTTTCCCTATATTGATATTATATACTTCATCTGCATGTACAACCTTCCATCCTTCAGGAATCTTCCCAAGCTCTGAATCTACAAACTTGGCGTTCTTGAATGGCTCAAAATCTACAAACCAAGACTTGAATAATGTTTGTGCCTGCTGCTCTAAATTTTCATTTATGCGGCGATTTAGATCAATTTTGTCATCAAGGGATTTGAGTATTAAGACTATAGATTCCATATATTGGCTATTTGGAACAGGTATTTCTAAATTTCTTAAAGCTCCTAAAGGAATGTATGGTTGAGATGAACCGCTACGTAATATTGATAATTGCTCCTTTCCTTGTGGTGATGTCAAATAATAATATAGCCATCTACATTTAACTTCATCTCCAACCTTAAATAGTCCTACATTTTTTATAGCATAATCAGTCTGATTTGAAGATTCTATGTAACAAAAGCCACAATAGGCTCCAATCATACTGATGAGAATATCCCATTGGTCGACTTTACTTCGTGATATTATTTTTTTATAATCTTCTTCAGATATCCTATACGCATTTTCGAAATCGATTCGATTTTCTTTAATGTGTTTTGATGTAATTAGACATTAGTGTCCAATAAAAATGGACGAGTTAAAAAATTAATCAAATAGTCCTTCAA
>ERZ824978.2088-NODE-2088-length-18582-cov-8.300211_pt1 | contig 18582 bp, 15 predicted proteins | sample MGYA00519860_ERZ824978 | MGnify/ENA primary metagenome ERZ824978 (study PRJEB31778, sample SAMEA3449184) | human gut metagenome | biome: human gut; feature: human-associated habitat; material: faeces | place: United Kingdom | collected 2010/2012 ... | reverse complement strand
CGAAGGTATGCGAAAGAGACATGCTAGTCAATACGCCAATTTTGGAAGCTTACAAAAGGAAGTAACGGTAACGGGTCTTGGACCAGAAAACGATGAACCTGGTGGCATCGTAAGATATATAGCTTTTCTTTCCATTGAACGGACTAGTCCATACGGAATACCCTACCTGAAGCCTATGGAAGAACCAATCTGCATAGAAAGCCGGTATGTCGGTGCATCTGCTCGCAGAAACAACGACCGGACTAATCGCCTGAACAGAACTACCATCCTCAAGAATCAATGGCTTCTTTATTATCATAGCTATATAGTCTAAACAAAAACACAGAATTTTATAACTGATAATTCAAATTGTAAGGTACTCTAAGTTTTTTGATTTTGTAACAAAATCAAAAACATCATTTTTCGGCAGCTATAAAGTACATATTGACAGACTCCAGCTCTCATAATACAGAAGGTACAATCTTGTATCTATGCTGTACATTCAGTTTATTTGAAGAATGAACTGTCAATTACATAATTAACATAGCAATCCGGGAAATACTCAAATAGCTTCTCACGAAATACTTCAAGATATTTTGTCTCAATCTCCTCGCAATAGAAATTAGTAGGAACTACAAACTTCAACTTAACATGATTTGAAGTAGTCCTATCAACACTATACAATTTAATAAAATTAAAGACCATAGCATCTGGAACTTGTGCTCTAATCGACTCCAATATCTTAGAGAAGTTTTCCAAATCTTCGTTAGTCGGTTTAGGCAGTTCATCAGTCACTTTATTTATATCTTTCTCTGATTTGCTTTCTTCAATAATAACAGCATCTTCAACTATATGCTGAGATTTGAATCGCTCTACAAAATTCTTAAGACACATCAGAATGTAACCTGTTCTATTTGTCGGACGATAACGCAGCTCCTTTTCTTTCAGAGCTGTGACCTCCTGCTTCAGTAAAGGAAGCATGGAATCAGTGAAGCTCTCTGTTATAAAAGAAAGATCATTGTCACAGATGGTATATTCTTTCTTAAGATATTCAATGATGTCTGAAAGCTCCTTATTGACTTTGCTCTTCTGAGTAATCATCTTTCCCATTGAACTGAGATGAATAATAAATTTCATTTCATCCGGATTGCCCCGCTTTCTACCGTTTTTATAAATCGGTTCATAATCAAAAGAGATATCAATAAGATTGGATTCAGAAAGTTGCTTCATCTCCAAACGGACAGGTTCAAGAACATTCGCACAAAATACACTATATTTGGGGTACACATCATCCTTGATGATATTATTCTTTCTATCCCAGGTAATAAGGCCAAGGTACTCCTTAAACTCCAAGAAGTTTACTGTTTTAGAACCATAGTTCTTCCACCTTTGCAAGTAAATGTAAATACGTGGGGTTCTTTTCTTAGAACAGATTTGAGCTATTGTTGCAATATGATTTACATAACCTTTGCTCATGTCGAAAACATCAGAAAGGTTCTTTGTCAACATTGTTATCTCTATCCAACCCTTCCTGCGTTTTCCGTTTTTGTAATTATAAGTTTTTGAATTATTGGCATCGTCCAAATTTGTCGGCACAACCACACGGTTGAAAAGATTGATATAAGCTCTCTCTTTTATTTTTGTCGTACCTTCCTGATAAATCGGATATGACATATTCAATCCAATCAGATTCTTACATGCTTGGTCTAATTCATCATAAGCATCCGGACGAATATTCAAGGATGAAAAGTTGATTTTAAAAGTAATTGCTTCCTTATCTATCTCTTCTTGGGTGAAAAGTGACAATTGACCCTTCTCCCCTCTCTTTCTACGATTCAGATAATCGTTAATACGATCCTGAAGCTCATTAGAGATACCGATAATAATATTCATCTGCATCAATGAGAAGTCACCACTCAAGAGAGTATAGATGACAGGTTGTTTTACCCACTTGACCTCCGCAAGCTCGGCAATCAAGCCATTATCTCCTTTCATTACCAAATTTTCATTTTTCTTCTTTTTTCCCATGATGCAATATTTTAATTATCAACTAAATTTCCTTATTTGAAAAAGACCTTCATCGGTACTGAAACTAGTTACTATTTTAGATTTATCATCTTCTATCAAATTCAACACGGAGGTATCAAGAGCCGTTGCTATCTTATCCAGAAAAATGATATCACTTGACAATTTATCCAACTTTTTAGTAAGAACAGCAGGAGAAATTCCTATTCTTTCTGCCAGATCCTTCTGAGCAATCTTATTTTTCTTCAAATATTCTCTAACTTTGATATCCATAATCAAATCTTATTTCGGCAAATATACGTATTATTTCCAATAATAGAAATTATTAGGATAGAAATCACAAGAAAATTTCCATTTTCGGAAATTGTTGAGTTTTCAAATGTTGGGTGTTTTTGTACCTTATGTTGGGTGTTTTTGTACCTTGTTGAAAATTCCAGCAAAATATATATGGTTATTAATTCTCAAATATAGAGATTATTTATACAAAGTGTTGGTCTTTTTTGTACATCATACACAATAATATCTTGGTTTACAGACAATTATTAAAACATATATATTAATATATAATATTGATGGTTTTTCATCTCACAAAAACAACAGGCGAACAAAAGAACGAAGTAAGGATGCCATATACTTCGAATAATAGTGTTGGTTATTTCTACACCAAATATAGGTGAAAATATACCATTATGTTGGGAGTTAGTTTATTAACTCTTTGAGATATCTATATATAATGTTTGGAATGCTTGTACAAAGTCTTGGTAATTTTTTAACCTGACAGCTTATTAATTATTGATTATCAAATATTTACGTTTTAGTATATTTACTTATCTATTTATATTTATAAAATTAATCCTCTCTGATTGAATTATTTATTTAATAATTATCGTTCAATTCTCTAATAATACATTGATAATAATTACATATTAGTCTTACTAATTAATTATTATTCAATTTCTTACATTTACTTTCGTAACAAAATTACCAAGACTTAGTACTAACATTACCTAATTTAGGTTCTTATACTGCATAGAATATGTTATAAACTTATCTATTTCAGGTATAAGATTATCCAACACCTAATTTTCAAGGTACTAAAATACCCAACAGTTATATTTTATTCCTTTTTTCATATACTCCCCAAATACTTTCTATTTAATCTTCTAAATATTAGTCTTTTATTATTTTATTTAAAGTTACTGGAAAGTGTGTGCATCTTTTAAAGTGTTGGTTGTTCTTATACGAATGCCCTTTTTTATCTTTTCTATTTCTCATTCTACCGTTGAAAATCAGCTGATTACCACTTAAAGGTACAAATATTACCAACATTGTCTTTTCGTTTGTACAAATATTACCAACATTTTTTCATATAAGAATATATTATGTTCATATATGAATTGGATTGAATAAAGTCTTTGCAATTCTTGTACCTCACCTGTAGTATTTGGATGATCTGTTTTTATAATATCATTCTTTTTGTATTTTCTCTAAATAGATATTATTTTAGCCTATAATGTTTATTCTTTGCTACGAATATATACTTGTTCTTCCTCTCCCCTATCACTATGTTTTCATCTCTATATAGTATTAATACATTTTTTGTTTTTCTTTCTGTTTTCCGACCAGCCTGATTTTTTTGTTCACCACTTAAGTGTTGGTTATTTTTGTACCTTATATTCCTTAGATTGTTCTCCCTATCGCCATTATTATTTCTATCATGCTGTATTACAAATTATTATTATCCTTTTTACTTTCTCCTTTATTGCCATTTTTTATCTATTATGTTTCAATTTATGTTCTTTATGTCCAACACAAACTTGATTATTCAAATAATACCAGCTATTAGATTCACCCCAGTATGTACAATAAGAACCAACACATTGTAAAAAAACATTCATTGTATAAATATCGCCAACACTTTACTTCATATTGTAGCTGTAATCTTTTTTGCCTTATTATACTACTGTTTCCTTTATTGCAATCTTAATTATCTTTTGATATTAACTTTTTGAATATGTAATGTATTTTCACGATCTATGAATAATTCTTTTTATGATTTTATATTTATTGAGTTCTGTGATAACACACTTATATAATTACAGGTAACTAATATTGTAAATATCTATATGTCTTTAATTGTGAGGAGCAGTATTAACTAAGTGTACTCCCCTACTCCATTTACAAATATAATCCATTACTTTAATATTATATAATTATAGACTGGTAAAATTCCATAATATTAAAATGATGTTACTCTATAATTACGATATCCTAATATTGTAGTAATTTATTATTTAGATTTTTTATTCACGATTTTACTACTGTATTATCTGTATTGTAGAATTTTGGAGTAATAGTAAAATGTGATTATTGGCGATTGAAATTCTATAATATAGAAATACTGTTATTTTATAATACCAATGTTTTAATATTTTATTAATCTATTATAGTAATATTCTCTATATTATAAACCTTTGTAGTATTATATTATTGGTGTTTTAGGCCTATGGGGTTATAATAAGGTATAATTTTAGGTTACTGAAATTATATAATACCAGTGGTGTGTAATTTAGATATTTTAGAATTGCGATTTGGTGGTATGGAATATTGTTTTCTGTGATATTAAAAACTTGATATTTTGAGAATGTATAATAATATAATATTAATATCTTAATAACATAAAAATATATAATGTTACAATAATGAGTATTTAAGAAACTAAAAAACTAAAATAGTAGTATATTGTGAGTTCATAATCTTATAAATATAAAATAATAGAATATTGATATTATAAGTGAATGAAATAATAAAGTATTTAAATTGTATAATTGCAGTATATCAGCAGCTCAGAATTATGAAATATTAAATCTATGGTATTATATAACATCGAAATTAGTTAGATATGTGGTCTTATATATGTGTGTGAAGCTGTATAGAATATTGCTATTATAGATTTCTAATATTCTGTAAACCTAGAAATGTAGTTTTTTGCGATGTCTAGCATCGGAATAATCCCTTTATAGGGAGGTGGTAATATGTAATATTGGGAAATTGTCAATATGAAATATTGGAATTATGATAATATGGCAATAAAAGATAATAGTGAATTGAAAATATGTAATAATAAAATATTAGGTAATTAAAAATACAAAAATACGAAATATGAAAAATGTAGGAATATGAAATACTATTAATATAGAAAAATATAATATTAGAGTTTCTTGTTATTTTAATTTTATATTTGTAATTTTGTGTAGTTGAATTTCTAATTAACGTAACAATGACAAAAGTAATAGCAGTTTTGAATTATAAAGGTGGGGTAGGGAAATCAACCACTACGTATAACCTAGGGGTCGCTCTTTGGATTTTAGGGAAAAAGGTACTTCTCATAGACACAGATGCCCAATGTAATCTATCAGGCCTGATTGGGTTTGACCAAACGGCTGGTGATTCTACATTCTATGAATGGATGAAGGATGATGATGTAAATATGCCGATATATGCATTGTATGATGGACTTTCTTATGTACCTGCATCAAAAGCTTTAAGTACCCTTGAGGGCACTCTAATAGGAAAACGTAATAGAGAGAGAATCCTTTCTAAAAAATTATCAGCTTATCTTCAACCTAACGAAGAGGGCAATTATATATTTGATTATATATTGATTGATTGCGCTCCAAAAGATGGCGTTGTAAATGATAATGCAATGAGTGCCAGTGATTATGTCCTGATTCCGACTGAGTGTAGTGGATTTTCATTACAAGGTATGCAGAACCTGCTTTTCTCGATTCAGGATATTCATGATAATATCAATGATAAACTTGATATATTGGGATTCCTTATGGTTAAATATGATAGGCAAACCCGTATTAGCAAGCAGGTTACTGAATATTTTTCTGAACATTTCAGTGATAAAATGTTCAAGACCAGAATACGTAAAAATATCAAGTTTGATGAAAGTCCACTTGTAAACCAAGGAATATTTGAGTATGCTGCAGAGTCTAACGGAGCAGAAGATTATATGTCTCTTGCCGAAGAAATTACAGGAGCGAAACGTCCTTCAGACTGGCGAGATAGAGCGGTGAAGGCGTGGGAGGAAAATCAAGCTGAGGAATCAAATGAAATTAAGGAGGACGAATAATATGGCAAAGAATAAACCATTGAACGTGAGTGGGTATATGCAAGGCGTTAAAGATAATCAACCCGCAGAGAAAAAAAACATTCAATTAGCTCAAGGTGAATCCGGTGAAGGTGATGCTGGCGTTCAGGAAAATTTTAATGAAATAAAGCCAGAAATCAATTCAGAAAGTACTCCGGATGAACTCAAGAATAAAATTGCAGAAGCAGATGTTTCTGACAGTGATAATGGTAATCAAAAGCCAGCACCAGGTAATGTGTCAATAATGCAAAAAAATGAGGAGCTCCAATTTCAGAACCCTTCTCCTGTACAACAGAAAAGAGGTGTAGGCAGGCCACAGAAATCAACAAGGAGAGACCAGAAGCAGGTGTTTAAATTAGATTCTGAAACAGCTACAAATCTTATGCTGATTAAGGCGTTTAACAAGATTGATCTACAAGATGTTATTTTTACATCGCTTGTTTCTTTTTTGGAGAAGCATTTTGATAGAGAACGTGGTCTTGATGCTGGTGCTATAGAATTGATTAATAGTACAATTGACAGGTATAATACACAATCGTAATGCAAGGCATTTAATTTCTAATGCCAAAGTTGTTTTTTATTGATTTTTCATAACTTTGCTTGTGAAAATTCAACTGCTTTCAGAGGAGCAGACAGGGTAGGGGAGGGTGTCATTGCTCTCCTTTCTTACTATCTACCTATTCAATAAATAATCAATAGGAAACTTTGCATATAGTTATGTTAGTGCAACAAAAATAATATCGGTCTATGGGGTAGATAGATGTGGATGATACTAATGTGGCTTATTTGAAGATAAAGAAGGAGATTGATGAGATGATAACTTTCAATTGTGTTAATGTAGTAAACCAATTACCCAACTATTATGGGATGTATTTTTATAGCATAAAATTTATAGTTTATGAAAATAAACTTGTACAGAAAATTCTGAAACTCAATAAAAATTCGTATCTTTATACTCCAATTCTGAAAGATAACTCTTTAAATATCAATAGTTAAGACTCGTATATTATAGTGTTATTTCAGTTTATTGCTGTTATTTTGAATTATTATTTGATGTATAAGAAATATTGAAGTTATGACTACTGAAGAATTTCTAGAATTAGATTTGCCCGAGCGTTTTGAACAGTCTATACAAGTGATGAAAGACACAAAGACTATCTGGCTACTGAAGAACTATGATGGCAGATATACTGTATCTTATGACGACTGCGGCTGTATGATGCTGTGTGTTTGGGGGGATGATAACCATGCAAGATATAATTGTATGGATGAATGGAAAGATACAACTCCAACAGCATTCTCGTTTGATGATTTTATCTCTGAAATATTCCCAATCTTAGGTATCGGTAATATTAAATCTGTTTTTGTGTCAGGCATGGGTGAAATTCCTGGAATGGAAATCTCTATTGCTGATTTCTTTGATAAACTCGGACTTGAATATGTAACAAATGATGAAGAGAAAGTTTGTGATGAACCGAAAATTACTATTCCAATTAACATCGAGTTATTATATGGCCTGTTCGGGTATCTCGGTAAAAAGCTGGGAACAGAGGAATGCAAAAACGATTTGAGATTATCTGTCGCTTATTTAAAGGAAAATGGAGTGGAGAATTTGGATGAAGTCGTAGATTGGCTCAAGGCGAATGGAGGTTATTGTGACTGTGAAGTTTTGATGAATGTAGCGCCCCTAGTCAGATAATTATAATATTCTCACTTTAGCTGTAGTAAGTCACTGAGTAATAGTATAGGTTATAACGTTTTTTTAGTTTGAGAAATGAGGATATGAACTGAGATAATTCCTGAACAAGAATTACATGTAGTGGAGGAGGATAATCAAATGTAAGGGGCATTAAATCTTTTATCATTGATAGGTGGTGATATACTGCTAACTTTTGCGGATATAAGTCGTCATACATTAATATCCTGATTAATGACTATAAAACCGGTATTTATTTTGCGTAAAAGGTTGTAGATATGCAATTTCTTGTCTGTGGCATAATAATTATTGTTCTGTGCCTATGCTATTATTGTGTGATAGGTGTGGTAAACTATATCTTTCCGATGGCGCATTGAGATATATCTATGGGAATAGCAATAACGTACAGTACCGTGGTATTGGCGATATCTATGATGATTGGAACGATAGTCGGACTGACCAATTAAAAGGAAGTTATGGATTGCTGTTCCGGCTATATTGCCTGTTATTTGCTAATACATATTTTCCCTATAGGTCGTTGGCATATATGGGGATTGCGTTTGTTTGCCTATCTGATATTCTTTTTAATTATAAGTCGGTATGAATACATATGATAATATTTGAGTGTTATAAGGGGTAAAGCAGAATTTGTATTTTATAAAATGGTGATTTTGTTCTGAAAAGTTATAGTGAAGAAATTGCAGACAGATTAAATCCTGAGCAAAAAAATAATATATCCTTTGCATAATGTTGAACCTATTGTATTGTCAACATTCAATCCTATATCCATAAGACAAAAGAAATGAAGCAGAGTGCTTCTGAGTTTTAAGACCTGCTACTTCAATAGTCTATCCATAACTGATTGAAGTCCGTTAATGTCACAGAAATTATTGCTGCCTCCAGTAAAATCCTTCTCGTCTGCAGCTGCTCGTATCAGAATAGAGTCAAGTTGTATTCGTACACTTGAAGTAATGCGTGAAACTCCTGATGAATGGTTGATGTACACAAATTGACCGTGACGTTCTATAAAGCAGGATGTGTAATAGTGTCCTGTTGAATAAGAAATTATTTTGGTTCCAATTTAAGCTACAAGTCTTGAAATTTCCTTAATCAAGACAGTTTGAAAAATTCTGTACTGCTTTGATACTGAAGAGCCGGCATTTGCATTGAATTATAATTTAAATGATACTTCTTTCATGTATGGATTTGGCATTGTCTATACTCTGTAATTTAATGCTCCATTTCGTATATTTCGGGCTCGCTCGATACATTGTATATCCAGTTTCCACAACGGACAAGGAGAGCATCTTTGCTATAATACAGTTTTTTCATACCTGATATGCTGCCGCTCTTGTGGAGGTGTAAACGATTGATATTTAATTTATTAACTTCCTCCTTTGATAATTTTTTTGTTCCCATACCTGTAATGTATTTAAAGTGTTTTCCCTATTATCATCCGGCTTTCATACTGCCATAGGGTTGATTTTTGTTTGTAATTCAAACGGTGAAAACAATAAGTTTAGGCAAGTGAAAAAAATGAAATTCTATAAAATACCGTAATCTCCGATTTCGGAAAGTTGTTGTAAAATTTCATCAATGTAGCGGAGCTGTACTTGTACTGACGATTGGATGCCGTAACTTTACACATAAAAATCAGCTGGCCTGTGGCATGTAAAGTGTCGGGTTATATTGGAGAACTATTCAAGGATAAAAAATGGGGTTATGCGTGCAGGTAAAATAGTGAAGAACTTTAAGATAATCTTATAAAAGAACTGTTCTTTTCTTTTCTGGAATAAAATAAATTAACGGAAAAACACATTATCTTTACAGTAGCGAAACGGTCATTTCCGAAATGGGAATTTCGGAAATAAACAAAGAAAAGACTAATTATATGAGATTTTTTGACAGAACAGATGAAATAATATTCCTGCGTGAGATTCGCAGGATATCGAGAGATAACGCCCAGTTCACGGTCGTGACTGGGCGGCGCCGTATAGGTAAAACATTTCTCATGTGGAAGGCATACAAGGACGTAAAACTGAGATTATTATGCTTTTTATCAGATACATAACGTCCTGTTCCGTTTTTTTCGGAAGTGAATCTTTCTTTGGGGAAAGAAGGGGATATGTGACTGTTATAAAGAATCATATTCACAATTTTTTTACGAAAAAATATATTAAGGGTAAAGTCCGATAAGTATGAGATTAAACAGATTGTATATTAATGTTTTTTACGGTTCCCCTTATTTCCCCCATTCATAGAAGGCTGCTCATGCACTCCTAAAAATATGAATTCACTCAAAGCCTGCTCTTTATAGCTTTCTCCGATTTTCAATGCATATTCTCCAACAATGAGTGAACATCCGATTAGTTTCTTTACATGATCGATGTTGACCAGATAAGAACGCTGGATGCGGATGAATTGCTTTTTCGGCAGCCGTTCTTCTATACGTGTCAGAGGATACGAGAGGGTGAAAGTCCGCTTTCCCGTGGTATGAATACGGCAATAGCTCCCGCTAGCCTCTATCCACATGATTTCATTCAGAGACACACGCTCATAGGCGTTTTGATGCCAAACGAGCGTGTGACGTTTACCAGTTGTGAGAGAATCCGTTCTTGTCTCAGGAAAATTTATTATATTGACAACCAGTTCCTCCGCTTCTTCGTTTCTGATGATTTTTACCGGCATGTCCTCCATTCCTTCAGGAAGGATAATTACCAATTCTTGATTTGCTTTTTTCATGTTTATTAATGAATTAATTTGCACAAATCAAAGAATTTAGGAATGGAAATACATATTCGTTTTCTGAATCCCGGAAATTTTTTTCTGAATAGGCATTCTGATGCCTATTTCACTTCATAATCGGTAAATTTCGTATAGTATTTTCTGCCATACAAGTCCACAAGGCAATAACCATAACGGTACTTGCCGTTCGGTACGGTATTTATGCCTACTTTCATGTCTTTTTTCTTTTTAACAATAATGGTATCACCGGGTATATAATTGCCGAAACCGTTTTCATCGAAACGTTCATGCAATAGGGTAATGGTATCATTAGCTTTGATTTCTGTTATACCTTTATCCGGGATATTGTTGTCAGTGATTCTCCTAGCTCCGTGAATTTTGCCGGAAGGATTGTTGCTGTCGTATATCAGGATAAGATCTGCAAGTTTGTTGTTCAGAAAGACAGGAATGGTATAGGTCAAAGAGTGTGCATCCGATTGGCTCATATATGCGGAAACTGTTTTTCCGCCGATGCTGATCCATTGGTGGTTCCATTCTTTCATGATGTCTCCATCGTAGTCTTTTCGTATGATTCTTCCATTATAGTCCAATGAGACTCCATCACCGTCCAACCCGTATGTTACCCATCGATCACCGTCTGAAGCCAATACGATGGCATAGGCTTTCCGAAGGTTCATTATCATTTCTGTAGAGAGAAGCATCGGAGCATTCCCTGCAATGTCTTTTATCCTTTCAGACCGGCTTCCATCCTGTAGTCTTTGAGCGAATGTATTGATTAAGCGGAGATGTTCCGGATTGATTCCGCATCTTTGATATTCAGAGAGTTCTTTAGTTGCATCAATATTATAACAAGGGAAATAAATGGATAAACCGCAAATGGAGTCGTTATTCAGATTCTCAGATTTTCCTGTGTAAACGACTGTTTCTTGTATTTTTGAGGCTATTTTATTGACTAATGCAGGATCGGCTTCTTTTCCCATGTTTCGGCAGAGATCCAATAAGTCCACCATATCCGGCCCATTGTAGGTGAGAGTAGGAATACCGAAGGATTTGGAGTCGGCTCGAAGGCCGGATAGCTTTTGATAAACAGACCGCTCCTCTGCATTTGTTTCATGTTCCAGCATGTTACGTATCTCTGCTGAAAAATCCCCCATAATTTCAGCCAGGAGACTAACCTTGCCAAGATTAGTGACGGATAGGGTTGCTTGCTCATAAAGACTTTCTTTATAGATACCGATAAACGAATCGACAATAAGTTTTCCTATCTCTTCTCCTTCCATTAATGGGTTTTCCTGCAATGATCGGACAATACTTTTATAATCCCACCCCTTGCCGGGTTCCAGCTCTTGTGAGGCTACTAAATAGTCCGCATACGGAGAGATGGCCAAAGCCGTTTCCAATGTCGCCATCAGGCAGGCGTCAAACCCGATGAAAGTGAATTTCCTTGTAATGGATGCTGCTTGTAAGCCTTGTCGTATTTCAGCCAAAGACAAAGAGGTGTCATCAGGATGCTGTTCGTCATATCCGAAACCAAAGACAGATCCTGCTCCGTGGTTCCATAGTATGAGTCCGTATTTGTCGGCAGGAAATACTTTCATCCCATAATTGATAAATTCGGTCAAGGTGGAAGGATGTCCTATGCTCTGGTTGTTAAATGTGCGGATTTTTTGGAAACCGTTATGGGTAATAGTGGCATAAGTGATGCTGTCACTTGCTAAAGACATTCCCGGATATATTTCGTCCAAATGCCATTTTTTAGTGCCTCCCATCAATAGTAATATGGTAAGATTGTCATCTTCACCAATAACGTCCTTTCTTACCATATCTTCTATATTATGAGTGGCAAGTTTATACTCGCTCTCTAAATTGGAACCGTTCATGTAAACCAAAAGTGTAAAATTGGATTTAGGTGTGACAGCCAAGATAATACTGTTTACTGAAAGCACTATAAGGCAAATGAATGCAGTCAGTTTTCTGTTAAAAGTCTTCATCGTCATCTTCATTATTAATATCATTATCTTGTTTTCTGAATGTATTGTTCGGATTTCTAAACTGATATAAGGCAATGCCGAGTTCTCGTTCCAAGTTTTCGGCAACTTCGCTTTTTTGAGTTCCTAAGTGATGTTCTACAAGGTGTGAAAGAGTATCGGCATATTGCATGTTCGCTTCTTCTGCAGTGATTTCGGATGCCGCAGCCCTTGTCCGCATCATGTTTCGTTTTATCTCTGTACTTCTTTCCATTCTGGAGAACAGGGATTTCTTTTCCTTGTTTCTTTGGGCACGGTGTACCTCTTCTGCTCTTGTGCCTTTTACGATATCAAGCAATGTGTTCATTTCGTTTTCTTTTTTCTTCGAAAGTTTTGTCCGGCTTGCCGTTTTTTCCTGTTGGATAACTTGGATGACATTTTCCAATGATTCAATAAATTCATCGTCAAAGGCATCACAATATTGCTCATGAAGAATTTCCTCTTCCCAATGAAGTTCTGTCAGATGACAGGCTTCTTCTCTTGCGTCCGGACGTTCTTCGTTGAAAGCGTCAAAATAGGCATCGTTTGAGGATATGAACAGGTCTTCGGTGGCTTCCCGTAATACCAACATTTCTTCATACCTTTCCTTGTTTTTATTAAGATCACAGTATTCTCTGATAAAGTTTCGGTCTATTTTGTTTTCCGGGACGGCACCAATAGCCTTGGTTACTTTGCCGTTCTTTACATCTTCTATCAGTTTATCCGACTGCTTGTCTATGCTTCCGGATACGAAGTTCTTGATATTATCTATTAAACCGGTCAGATTCAGTTCACCAGCCATCCGGATATCCTTTCCGAATACGGTCAAGATAAGCTCGGCATTTACCTTTTGCATTTGTTTGGTGGCGGTGATGCCTAACTCAAATGATTTGATCCATAAAATTTGTGTGGCGGCACTGATGACGTATGCAATCGATTTAAGCACGGTATTTACTACGGCTCCACCTAGCTTCAAGGCAGCTTTGGCTACTTCCAATGCACTGTATGCCACACCGATGGCCACATATACTCCGGCTTTGGCAATCTCCAGCCCTGCAATCTCCAGTCCGCGGGCTATCTTTTTACCAACCTGGTACCATTTCGCCTTTGATATTTCTCTTTTGCACTCGCTGATTCTATTGTTGTAGCCGTCTATCTTACGTTGTAAGTTAAGCACACTATTCTGGGCTTCCTCTACTTTACGGTTGGCTTCTTTCACACCTTTTTCAACAGATTGGGCTGCGCTTTTCAGTGTCTTTTGCGCTTTCTCCAGTATTTCCCGGAATCCCGACGTGTCAAAACATACACTTACCGTAAAACCGGCTTCCGTGAAATTCCGATAATTGCCCTGAAGGTTCAAAGTAGTCTTGAATCCTGCAAGTTCTGTTTCAATATTGATATATACGAGTTTGTCTTTTATCAGTATTAAAGTGTCGAAATTAAAAATCTTCAGTAACGAGATTTTGGCACTTACATAGAATGTTACTTCTCCCTTGTCTTTTTGAATATTCAGGTATAGGGTTGCTCCCTCCTTATTTGCCTTACTGTTGGACTTAACAAGCTGCCCGGCAACACCACCGTCTATAGGTTCGATAGGCAAGGCCTTTTCGGATTTGTCCAGTATAAACAAGCCATTCAGGATATTGATCTTTTCCATCTGAACGAGAGCCACAAGGGATTTGCCTTTATCTGCCAGAAAAAGGAATCGGGTTCTCGTACCGAAAATCTCCAATGTTCCGCAAATAAAGAATCCGATGGGCATATCGTAATTACCAAGTTTGGTGGGTTGTGAACAGGCATAAATCTGACAGTTCAATGAGATTTTACCGTTTTTGTCAATCCGGTAATGTCGCATGGTGCCTCTATCCGTTAGGATATATTGGTCTGTATTGTTTCCCAATGGGGTGAGTTGGGCATCTCCGGTGATTTGTAATTCATCCATCTTATTATTAAAGTCCGTTTTTACATTGTTCTCAATACTCTTCTTGGTTTCCTGATAGTTCTCGGCATTGTTGTTTACCGGGAAGTTTTTTATTCCACCGCTTGCCAGTGAAGTGTCCTGTATGTCAAAGTCACCTATGGCAACTACATCAAGGCAATTAACAGCATCCCATTGTATATCAGCTATTTCAGCCACTATGTCTTTCAGTGATATGCGTCCGGTAGTGGATGTAAGGGCGGCTGTAAAAAGTGTGATCTTAGGTGGGCTGACGGCAAAACCGGCAAAAACGGACAAATTGTTGGTGTTGAGCCTTCCGGTCATTCCGAATGTAGGTTTACCGGAGTTGACTCCGATGCTAAGTGCCAAATCAGAAAAAGATAACCGTGAATTTAGAGGTATTCTTACATCAGGCAGTGAGGCGGCAGACAACATGAAAGATTTGGGAGAGACAGCTCCTGATAAAGTGAAACCGATGTTTCTGTCTTCCAATTTGAAGATAAAGGTTCCGGTGGCTATACAGTAGAAACCGTTTTGGGATTTCTGCATTCCGAATAGAAGATTCTCTATGATGAATGTATCGGTTTCTATCTTCTCGCTTATCAGTTGTGCGCCGAAGTTTTTGTCTTTAAAACTTCCTCCTACGGCAAATAACAAATTATTTTGATTAGTCAATTTAGATATGCATCTTCCGAAGTCCGTTTGATTCAGATCGAAAATCCCGGAGGCTATGAGTTGATAATTCTCATATCCATTGGGTATGGTTATGCCGTTAAATTCGTTTGATAACTTCTGTAGAAGAGAGTGATTATAGCCACCACGGTTTTGAATAATCAAAGTTAATTTACTGATTTTTAAACATTCTGCAACACTGGATACGAATTTCTCAAAATCATTTCCGTTATTCAGGTTAGCAGAGTTGGCCATAAGTAGCATTTGTTTTCTTTCTTGGCTAAGCAGGATACCACATAGTATTCCACCTGAAGTCAATGAAAAGGCACTTTGATCAGGTCTCTTGATAAAAGAAACAGTAAAGTCTGTACTGGTTTGGGGAAAAACGGTCAGATGTCGGGATAGTTCATGGATACCGAGTTCCTTACTTTGGAAGAGATCACCTGGTACTTTCCCTTTTGTGTTTAATGTTCCGATAATCGTTGTCTCACCGTTTATACGGGCTATGCCGAGTTCGGATGGAAAGCCACATACTTCTCCGTTGGCAATAAGGCTTATATTTGTTTTTTTATTCATAAGAAACCGTATGATAGTTGATGATGATATTTAATCCATATGATTTGCCCCTCCTGCCAATACAGGTAGGAGGGGTGATAATTGATTGCTTAATTTATGGATATGCTGATGAAGATTATGCGTTCAGATTGGCCAGCATTTTGGTAATGTTACCAGTGCCGATTTGACGCAATACAGCCTCTCGTTCGGTATTCCATACAGCAAAAAACAAACTGTTCAGTTTGACAAAGCCGAGATCTGGAAGGGCATCTGACATATCAACCGATATGGCAAAAGCATACTCGGTTACGCCATTTGGGGCATTTTGCGCTTCGGTCCCTGCTTTTGCTCCAGTTCCTGCCTGTGCTGCCGTCGGCATTTCTTTGTAAAGAAAGGCTGCCTGCAATTGGAACGTAATAGCGTTTATATCAAATTTGCTTCCTTCTTTTTTAGTGGCGACTGCATCCAAAGTTCCTCCGATTTTATTGGAATCTTCATCACTCATTCCAAATGCACTTTTGAAGTCTTCAATCATCTCTTTTAATGTGACGGGAGTGGGTGAGTCGATTTTGGTCGGGACAAGCAAAATCTTACTACCGGTCTCGTCTTTCTCAAACACTGCTGCAAGATTGGTCTTCAGCAGATCAAAATTTACGCCCAAGGCTAAATTCATGTTCTGTGTCATAATACTACAGTTTTAAATTAATAATAAAGAGTTAATTCAAGTCATGGCTTTCCTGCCATACTTGTTTCTTTTGAATCTTATGTTATGGTGTGAATGTAGTGCATGCTTATGTTTTAGGCATAATCTGTTTTTTAGAACATGGTTTATTTCTTCCGAAAGTATAGTTTGGTATTTTTATTGGATTCTCACGTATTGATTTAATTTCATCTTCTTGTATGTCTGTTACATACTTTGTTGCTTCATGGGTTTTATATTATATCTTGCCCCATTTCCGTTCTTCCCTTTTCCTTGTTTTCTACCTCCCCTTATGTGCTTTTTCATAGCTCCACCTGAGACCCTTTGTTTTTGAACGGCAAATTTATGTCGGTGGATGGATATGAAAGAGTTCCGGTCTTCGCCTTTGTTCCGAAAAAAATAACGCCGGACGGCTTCGCTGTCCCCAACATTTTTTGTCGTCCATAACTTTTCTAAACCCCTCCTTTTCTTATTGATGCGTGCCGTAAAAAAAGGCTCATAAACTCAGATGGGGCATGAAAGCTCAAAAAAAAGTCGGCAGAAAGAAAAGGCCATCCCGGAAAGGGTTTCTAAAAAAGGTCTTTAAATCTAGCTGAAGCATAAAATTAGAAGTTTAACCCATTAAAAATGTGACGTATGATTACAGTGACGGAACAACTAAAGAATGTGTTTGAAGCCAACCCTTTGTATTCAAAAAAAGGGCAGGGGCTTAATGCGGAAGTCATTGCAAGGTTTTTCCTTCCTTTCTCTTCGGCGGTATGGTTGGTAACGGAAGCCGAACAGCAGGAAGATGGTGACTGGCTCTTTTTCGGTTATTGTCATATTCAAGAATGGGAATAGGGGTATGTGCTTCTTTTTCAAATTCAAGAGGTGAATGTTCGCGGATTGACCGTGCAGCTGGATAAAGGGCTGAAAACCGGTACGACGGTAAAGGATTGCCTGAATTAATTAAGGGGTAAACGGAGAGGGAACAATCCCTTTCCGCTTTTCAAACGGAATGTTGGACTTAAAAACGGAAGTTATGGTTTACGAAACGAATTGCACGGAAATAACACAGGACAAATGGCGTGAGCTGATAAAGTACTGTAGAAAATGCTCCTATCGGCTGCTTGCTGCGAGAATCAAGCGGGAATTGCCGGAATTATAACCATGCGCTGGCTCTTCAGTTCTATAATCCTTATGCGGAACAATGCAGGCAGACACCTGCACATTATATATTGGTTCATTCAGCCATTGAATATTTTGTCAGAAAACAATAACGGACAAATGATTATGAAAGAAAAGAAGGTTGATAAAAAGAAAACGCTGGCTTATGCGGTGGCATTTTTACTTTACGGATGCATCTATCAAGTTCATGATGGGAGATACGATGTATGAGTATGTACATACCGTTTATGACAGGCGGTATGATAACGGTGGTTTAATACGCTTGCCGTAGTTTATAATTACAAGAGGATGAAATACGAGGTATTGGTTGTATCGGACGAGAAGGTAGGTGATAAGGAGATTCATAATTATAAGTTTTACAAACAGGGCTTTTGCCCTATAAAAATGGATTTTAAGATGAAAAAGTTATCGGCTTACACGGTTGCATCCAACTGCACCGACTTGACGGATATACGTGACGGTATCGCTGAAATACATGAAGCGATGAAGGCTTGTGTTGAATCCGGGAAACATATTTCTTCATTTTATGTGTCTCGGTTGGCCAAGCTGGAAACTAAAAAAAGAACTGGAGAAACGGACGCAAGTACACATGACAGTCACCATCCGTTTCTTTATAGACGATGAAACCCTTACAATGGCAGTCAGGCATTGCCTTTTCTTCAAGGTGGAACCGACCCGGCAGAATGTGATGAAAGCCATCCGTGATGCGGTTCTCAATAACGGACGTTCCATTTTTGACTTTCCAGAAGCATGGGGAGAAGATCTTATGGATGTGTCTTCCTTTCATGTGGAGAATGCCATGAAGGAGCTACGTCCCTTATTTGGTCTATAATGTTATTGTATATTTTTCCGAAAGTAAAGTAACCGTTGGATTTCTGGCCAGCGAGGATGTGTCAAAATGATGCATCCTCTTTTTCGTTATATAATCATCGTTTTGCC